>Ga0315336_1002393_pt1 | contig 28892 bp, 23 predicted proteins | sample ASW5metaG_FD_204512 | JGI IMG/M metagenome (GOLD analysis project Ga0315336, IMG submission 204512) | Ammonia-oxidizing marine archaeal communities from Monterey Bay, California, United States - ASW #5 | ecosystem: Environmental > Aquatic > Marine > Intertidal zone | place: USA: California... | reverse complement strand
TACCAGGGGTAGGTCTCACCTGTGTTGCGCAGGTAACTGCCAGATTTTTCCAGACCATAGTCATCGATCACCGCAATGTACTTGTTGACGCTTTCTTCAGGTGTTTGGAATGGCAAGTTCATGTTTAACTTTTGTAAATAAGACGTAAAGTCCGTTCGTACTAGACCGGGACCGATGATGCCCACCGTCACGCCGCGATCTTTCACCGTCCTAGCCAAATTAACCATGACCATATTGAGAGCCGACTTGGACGAGCGATAGAAATAGAGTGCTGGGAATTGTACCCGACCGATGGATCCTTCGCCTGATGTGACGTTAATGATCTTTTTCATGTCGCTTGCGGCTACGTGATCAATAAAGGCCTCAGACATTTTTAGCGGTCCAACGACATTAATCATCATTACATCATCAAACACGTCGTAATTGATCTTTCCGAAAATCTGGTTTTCCATTTCTCCGGAAATCCCGGCGTTATTGAGCAAAATATCGATGGGCTGGTCGCTGAGTTTTTTTGCCACTGCATCGATCTCAGCGTGATCCGTCACGTCTAGCTGTTCAATGGAAACATTATCGTATTGGGCCGCTAGGGCTTGTAGCAGCTCGTCATCCTGCGGTGTGCGGGCGGTGGCGATGACGTTCCAGCCCCGGTCAGCGTATTGGCGGGTAAATTCAAGCCCGATACCGCGCGAAGCTCCGGTGATGAGCACTGTCGGCGAATCTGTTGCAGTCGCTGTAGCGACGTGCCAAAACGTAATACCTAGCAACAGGGTGCCCAATGCAGAAATAAGTCTCATAACCCCCTCCTTCTGAATTAGTATCTCACGCTACCACTGTCGTAATTTGCCTTTGTAATCGAAGAAACGGCCGCTGGCCGCAGGCATCTGGCTTTCGATCACATTGATCATTCCAGAAATGCTCTCTTCCGGAGAAATCTGACCGGGAAAAGTATAATCTGCTAGCTTTTCTACCTTCACCTGGCCCGGCGATAATATAGTTACGGTGATACCAAACCGCTTGGTATCCTTGGCGAGACTCACAAATGCAATATTCAACGCTGCCTTGCTGGCCTTGTAAAAGTATCCCCCCGGATACGGATTCTGGCTATTGAGGGCAAAGGACCCGGCCATTGCTGAGATTATGACGATCTGTTTGCGATCGCTGGCTTTGATGTTCTCAAGAAAGACTTCAGAAATTTTAATCGGGCCCAAGACATTGGTGTGCATGAAATTATCGAAAAGGGTGTGATCGAGTGTCCCAAACATTTGTTCCTGTCGATTTGTCAACGACCCAAAGATGCCCGCATTATTGATCAATAGGTCGATGGGCTGACCTTCGAATTTCTTTGCAAGACCCTCGATCATAGCATGGTCCTGGACGTCTAGTCGCTCAATTACCACCGAGGCGGGGTACGTAGCTGACAACGCTTGCAAAGTGGCTGGGTGCTCTGGTCGTCGGTGGGTGGCAATTACTTTCCAACCCTTTGCAGCGTATTGTTTTGAAAATTCAAGACCTATACCACGGTTGGCGCCAGTTATTAGCACCGTTGCAGCTTCCGTCCAAGAGAACCAGAGTAGTCCAGTGATTAGCGCTACTAACTGGAGTAATTGCATATTTCTTGAGATTGTTACCATGGCACTTTTGATCCCGTGTAACGGATTATAGTTCCGGTGTCCGCGATGGTTAGACGGTCTATTATGCCTATCATTGCAGAGATACTTTCAGGAGGTTCTATCTGTCCAGGTATCGGGAACGGCATTTCACGAGTACGCACTATGCCGGGAGAGAGAAGAACCACTTTGACATTATCATCGTTGAGATCGTTAGCCATCAGTAGGAAGAACATGTTCAGTGCGGTTTTCGAAGTCTTGTAGAAGTATTGGCCCGGTAAGCCACCGGAATCAGCCCCTACGGAACCTGCCAGAGATGTGATGGCTACTACTTTCTTCTGTTTGCTTAATTTGATGCTTTCTACGAAGGCTTCCGTCACTTTGAGAGGTCCTAAGGCATTCGTCCGCATAAAGGGGCTGAATTCAGCGTGCTTAATGCGGCCTAAGAACTGAGATCGTAAGTCGCCGAATATACCTGCTACATTTATGAGAACGTCTATGGGAGTGTTGCGGTATTTGGATGCCAGCAGGTCGATGTTGCGATGATCCAAAACATCCAAGTATTCGATAGTAATATTCTTATGTTCTTTGGCGAGTTCCACTATAGATGGTGCCCAGGTCCGCCGCGTAGTAGCTATTACGTTCCAATCCTTCTCAGCATATTGTTTTGCAAACTCAAAACCTATCCCATGCGTCGTACCAGTAATCATCACTGTTGGTACGTCCGCAGCGAGCAAATTTCCGACCCAAAGTGCGACTATGAGTGCAGTGGCCAACAATTTGCCGGGGTGGTAAATTTTCCCAATCATGCTGCCTCCAAGAACTTCATTGTTGTTCCTCCAATGATAGGGCAGGGAGGGCCGTTATCTCAAACAGGAAAATCCGATTTGTAGCTAAAATTTTCCTATAAAACTTTCGACCCATCGCCATAACCCAACGGGCAGGATACACTTGAAACATGAAACGGATATACATTTGGTTTACTTTTGGGTTTATTCTTGTAGTGCTCCTCGCCACGTTTTTTGCTTTCCGAGATGATTTCGCGGAAAAATCTGCGATTATTCCTGAGAATGATCCCACAAAAACCTCACGTTTCAGGGATGTTTCGTCTACGCTCAGAGTTGGAGTGATTACCACTCCACCATTCTTAGGTAATCCGTACGCGTCTTTGAACGCTCCCACCATATTCACTTGGTCGGCTATCTTCGACAGCCTCACTTTCGTCGCCCACGATGGAGATGCGCGACCTTGGCTTGCTACATCTTGGGAGGCTTCGTCACCCCACACTTGGATCTTTAAATTGCGAGAGGACGTACTGTTCTCTAATGGAGAAAAGTTTACTTCAGATGCGGTAGTAAACGCCGTTGAGTATCTTATCAGCACTGAGGCCCAGAAAGAGGTGGTTGCTAACATGCTTAATTCAGTGGCTGGGGCTCGGATGATTGACGATTACACTGTCGAAATAGTTACCAAGAGTCCTAATATAATGTTTCCCCGGGAGGCTGCGTCCCTGCGTATAGTAGCCCCCGAGCATTGGCGTAAACTTGGTCCGCAGAAGTTCGCGCAGGAGCCCCATGGAACTGGACCTTTCATAGTAGAATCGTGGCATCCATCGGTAGTGCGTCTGCGGGCATTCACAGATTCGTGGCGCCCCCCCCACTTCGACCGGCTAGAAATACTATCGGTTCCCGAGGGTCAGGCACGTGTCCAGGGCATGCTTTCTGGTCAGCTAGACATTATACTTGGAGGTACGCCCGATCTTACTGCAAGATTACCGGCCGAAGGACATCAGGTTATTGTAGTACCAGGGTCGGGGACGTTCAGTTTTGCTTTCATTCTCAATCCCAAACATCCAGCGTTTGACGAGCGCAATATTCCCCTAACAGATATTCGCGTCCGCCAAGCAATAAACTATGCAGTCGATAAACAGGCTTTTGTTGATATACTCTTAGACGGGCAAACAGTGGTTCCGTCTCAGCCCGCTCCGCGCATTGCTTTTGGTCATGACCCTGCACTCCAGCCCTATCCATATAATCCGGATAAGGCCAGGACACTCCTGGAGGAGGCCGGGTATGCTGATGGTTTCCCGCTGGTAATCGAGGTATTGTCTGTGGGGTGGGAGGCAATCTATGAGCGCGCCGCCTCTGATCTTCGTGCTGTTGGTATAGATGTACAACTGCTCACCTTTACACTGCCTCAGTATATAAGGGCCGTTCACACGGGCGACTTTAGGGGGCAAGGCTTTATCATGGATTTCCCGACCGCCCCGCAGATGGATCCCATGCGGGGTATGCGTCTACATAGCTGCCTTTGGAAGGTTCCCTGGTTATGCATTGAAGACGACCAGAAACTTATCGATGCAACTATGAGTGAGTTTGATCTTGCAAAGCGCCTGTCTATGACAAAACGCCTAATGCGTATTTATAGGGATCAAGCTTATGTGCTAAATCTCTATGAACAGGTGAATATCTACGGTGTGCGCAAAGGTCTAAAGGGCTTTGAAGCAGAGGGCCTATTCATCCGCTATGATTTACTCCGAGACTATCCAACCAAAACCGGCGCTAATTAATATCTGCCGCCTAATTCTTGATGCGGCAAGATCCCCCAAAGAATTTATTCTTCTTGCAAAGGTTTCACGCTAATGAGGGAAAGTGTAGGTTTCAACTATAGCTACTTAGAATTTTCTGTGTAGGCACGTTTTCCCTCGATTATCAGATCAAAAAAATCTGCACCAGTCGGACCTATGGCTTCCAAAATACGATCCTTGGCTCCAGCGCTTGCTTGCCTCCATTGTACAATTTGATCTTTGGACAATGCATGAAACTGCATTGTAGGTGCAGGGTCGGAAAGGATTCGTTTGATGTCAGAACGGGTTTGCTGTCGAGCCGTTTCCGTTGGTAAAAAGGCTGAGCGGATTGTACTCTGTTGGGCTGGAGTTGCATTATGGAGCCAATCCGTTGCCACTAGAACGGCACCATATCCGTAAACTGCGTTCCATTGAGTGACATGATGAACTACGTCACGCATGAAGTTGTCGACCCAAACTACATTAGCCAAACCGCCATGGATTAGGCCTGTTTCTAGGCCCGCGATGAGTTCACCTAGCTGCACTAGAGCGTAGTCCGTTCCCAGTGACTCCATAAAGGCTTTCTGGATTACGTTTGGGGCAATACGGATTGTCAGCCCCGAAAGGTCCTTAGGTGCAAGGACTGGCTGGTTTGCTGTGTACAAAATAGTCCAGCTCGCTTCTGTAAATCGTAGCACCGTTACGCCTTTATCCGCTAAAGAATCAGAAAACGGGTCGGCGAGATAATTATCTAAGACAAAGGCTGCCTCATCAACGGAATCAAAAAGAAAAGGGATAGCCATCACACCAATTTCTGGCACAAGAGTTGTTAGCCCCTGTGATATTCCAGCTACATGTACTCTGTTACGGCGAAGCCCTGCAATTAGTTGCTGTTCTGATCCAAGTTCGCCCTGGATATGGTAGTCGAGTCTAATACTGGGATCAGCCTCCGCATTTGTGCGGAAGTGGTTCCACTGATTCCACCATGTGGTACCCACCTGCGCGTAGACAGCGACGACACCATTTAAAGTCTTTGTTTCGGCAGAAATAGGAAATACAGAGATAAGAAAGAGAGCAACACAGAGAGATGTTCTCATTGTGGCACGTTGGATATCCGCTTCTCGTGATAATCGCTTTTACCAATTTTTATTCGGTTGAGAAATTCGTGTGCGCGGGGACCTGAAGTTGCAATGATCCTTTCCAAAGCCCCTTCAGAAGCCTTGATCCACAGTGCTCGCTCCTCGTGTGATAAGTGATGGTACGTTAATCCGAGTTCAGGGCTTCCTCTAGTGATGCTTTCCACATAGGCCCGCACATCACGTCTATTTTTGTCTAATGGACCACTCGCAGCAATAAGCGTATTCTGTTGTTTGACAGTCGCGGCATCAAACCATGCTTTGTTTGCAAGAGTTGCCCCGTTTTCATAGGAATGATTAGTTAATGTTACATGGTTTACTATGTCCGAAATAGCATTGTGAACGAAGACAACATTTGTTAAGCCGCCGTTAAGCAGGCCCGTTTGCAGCGATGGCACCAATTCTGATAAGTCTAATGGTGCATAATCTCCACCGACCGCTTGCATAAAAGCCGCTCCGTAGACATTTGGAACTACCCTTAACGTCAATCCCTTTAAGTCCTCCGGTCGGCGCACCACTGTATCTTTGGTATACATTATCACCCAACCGGTTTCTGCCCATGAGATAGGCACCATGCCTTTTTCCTCTAGCCATTGGACAACCAAGTCGGATAGATAATTGTCAAATACAAAATCGGCTTCTTCAAAGGACTCGAATAAGTAAGGACTCATTAGCAATCCGATTTCGGGTACGACCGTGGCCAATCCTTGTGACGAAACGCTAATTATTTGTATACGGTTACGTCTCAAGCCGTTAAGAAGCATTTGTTCCGAACCTAGTTCACCGCGCATATACCATTCCATGTCTAGTGTAGGATCTGACAAAATTACTTCCTGGAAGTGCGTCCACTGGTCCCACCAGACTGTATCGGGAAAAGATAACACGGCTACTTTACCCCTTAGGATGCCATCAGATTGCACGGGGATGGCCGATGTTATGCAAACAACAAACAGTATTGAGAGAAGTGTTTTCATCATATCTCGAAGCTTGCATCCTGCATTAGGTCATGAATCCTAGGGCACTGATGCCACCATCTCTATAGTTTTCTGGCAGAATTAGCGACCTACAACTAGTTTTTGAGACTTTTTCTGTGCATTAGTCGAGAAGCTCGTCAGCAAGATTAGGATACTCTTATTGCAGTCTTAGAAAGCCGCTGCGCATAAGCCGCTGCACTTGCTCAACAATTTGGGGTTTCAGGATATCCAGTCTCTGACATTTTGCTCCCAATTAGCGGGTTATCTCATAGTCACCAAGTTCGCGAGTGCAGTCCTTTCAACGGTTGGCCGTTGTCACAAAGAAGCTTAGGCTGTGAAAATAATAATTCTGGATCAGAGGTATTTATAGATTCAGGAATCTAGAACAACAGGAGGAATACTATGCCCACAGTACTCGTCACCGGAGCGAATCGTGGCATTGGATTGGAATTTGTCCGCCAGTATGCGGAAGAAGGTTGGGAGGTGATCGCTGGATGTCGTGATCCAATGGGCGAGAGCTCATCTGAGCTGCGACATATTGCTGCTGAAGCTGATCACCGAGTCCATGTGGAATTGATCGATATGCTTGATCATGGATCCATTGACGCTGTGGCTTCCAAGTATAGAAATGAGCCTATTGACGTACTTATTAACAATGCCGGTATCATAGGCCCTCTTCCGATCCAAGAGCATTTAGACGCGCAGCATTTTGGGACTATTGACTACGACGTGTGGGACACAGTGATCCGGACTAATACATTTGCTCCAGTTAAGATGGCGGAGGCATTCTTGAGTAATATCGAAGCGGGGGAGCAGAAAAAGATTGTGACTTTGTCGAGTACCGTAGGCTCGTTCCAGGAAGATCTAACTCCTGCTATGTGCTACTGCACGTCCAAGACCGCGGTAACTAAGGGTGTCCAAATTATTTCAGAAGTTGTCAGGGATAAAAAAATAATTGCTGTCGCTTTTTGTCCTGGGCATGTCAAGACCCGTATGGGCTGGGGTGGAGCCACGACGGAAATTCCTGATAGTGCTGAGGGTATGAGGAGTCTCATTGCAGGGTTCACAATGGCGGACACGGGTACTTTCCGACGCTACAATGGTGACTTTATAGCGTGGTAAGGTTGAAAAACTCGTTAGATGGTGAATATAATAAGCAGCAATCTATGGAAAAAGGGGGCGGAGCCGTCACCCCGCCCCAAGTTTCAGGGACGCACCCTTAACTATGCGGTTGGATTAATAGGTTGGCTCCATATCCGAGCTCTGTCCATTATTTCCGACCGCATATTCATTTCCAGCACAAATCTTAGGCCTTTTCAGAACTAGAACCGACTGCGGTATGACATTTATAACCAACTAGTAGCCATTGCATGGTGTACACAAATTGATGCTTCATTAGCTGCAATAATGGCCCAAAAAAGATCTAGAGTCACCTCTTTCTGTATATTGAACTCATTGGACCTACTACATATAGTATGAGGCGATGCCATCTAAATGGCTGGAATATTGTGTTTTTTACCGCTCAGTCGAACGTTGGGCAGGACCTCTTAATAAGTAGTAAGAAAACAGAACGGAATGATGATATATCCAGTAATTGGGACGAATCGGTTATCTCGCGTCGCTGAATAACCGACATAAAATTTAGTCCTGTTGGGGGTAAATTGGGTTATAATGGAAGAATTGTAAGCTAACTGTCTTCCTGAACTAGATTTAGAGGCAAGGGAGTTTCATATGGCAATAACCCTAAAGGTAAATGGGGAATCCTACGAAGTCGACGTCGACCCTGAAACCCCGTTATTATGGGTGCTGAGAGATACGTTAGGATTAACGGGAACTAAGTATGGTTGCGGTATTGCAGCGTGCGGTGCATGTACTGCGCACATCGATGGAGTTGCTGAACGCACTTGCTCAGTACCTGTGGCATTTGCCGCGGGATCAGAGATTACGACCATTGAAGGACTCTCGGACGATCGTAATCATCCGGTTCAGCAGGCATGGATTGCGGAAGATGTGCCTCAGTGTGGTTATTGCCAGTCAGGTATGATTATGTCAGTTGCTGCTATGCTAAAGGATATTTCTGATCCGACGGATGAAGATATCAATACTCACATTACCAATATATGCCGGTGTGGTACTTATAACCGTATCCGCAAGGCAATTAAACGGGCAGCGGCCGCCTAATCTTCGAGTTGTAAACACAGCCGGGTGTCGGCGCCATGTTGCGCCGGCACCTTTTTTGTACCGATTAGAATTTGTGCTCAGCTAATTGATCAACGAGCCTAGCTGTGAAGGATGTCACTCTAGTGAACTTACCTGAATCCATCGACGAAGTAGATTTGCTCCTAAAGAGAGGTGGCTACATTTCTAACAGGGCCTTATCGACTGCCGTGTACCTCGCCCTAAAGATACAACGTCCATTATTCTTGGAGGGAGAGGCGGGTGTTGGCAAGACGGAGCTGGCAAAGGTCCTTTCTGAGATGCTTGATCGCGATCTTTTGCGTTTGCAATGCTACGAAGGTTTGGATGTGGCATCTGCAGTATATGAATGGAATTATCCCAGACAAATGTTAGCGATCCGTCTTGCCGAAGCTTCCGGCAAGACAAAAGAAGCAGAATTGTCACAAGACATTTATGGTTCTGATTATCTCATTAAGCGGCCGCTCTTATTGGCGCTTGAGACGCATACAGCCGGTTCTCCGGTACTCCTAATAGACGAACTAGATCGGACAGATGAGCCCTTTGAAGCTTATCTTCTTGAGGTTCTTTCGGAAAACCAGATAACTATTCCTGAGGTAGGCACTATCAGGGCGAATCAGCCCCCACTGGTTGTAATTACATCAAATCGTACTCGTGAAATTCATGACGCGCTAAAACGGAGGTGCCTATATCATTGGTTGGACTATCCCTCAGTCACGCGAGAAAGAGAAATTCTAAAAGCTAAAGTCCCCGATGCTGGGGAAATTCTTTCTGCGCAAGTGGTTTCGTTCGTTCAGCAGTTGCGGGGATATGAACTTTTTAAGCCTCCAGGTATTGCGGAAACAATAGATTGGACGAATGCTCTTCTAACCCTTAATCGTTCAGAGCTGGATACGGTCACTATAGAGGAAACACTTGGTGCTGTTCTTAAATATCAGGACGATATTGTTAAAGTAAGAGATGGCCTGGCCGAAGAAACTCTGCAAATGCCAAAGGTGGTGTTGAAGTGACAGACGCAGCAGAAGCCGAGGCATTTCCACTTAACATTATGCATTTTGCTAGAATCTTGCGGTTTGCAGGTTTGCCTTTGGGTTCTGGTAAAATAATAACAGCCATAAAGGCGTTGCAATTTATCGATATCTCCAGGCGCGATGACTTTTATTGGGGGCTTTATTCTGTATTTGTGGAGCGGCATTCGCAATCGGAACTTTTTAGGATTGCTTTTGACCATTTTTGGAGGTCTGCAGATTCAGCGAATGCAAATCCAATGTCTACTATTGATACCATCAAAGACGAAGCCAAGGTGCACCATAAGGATCCACTGCCACAAAGGCTTTCTGCTGCATTCGCATCTGACTATCTTTCTGATCTTAAGACAAATAAAGACCCTGAGATAGTTCACGACGCGACGGAGACCTGGTCATCAGAGGAGCGTCTCAAGGTTATGGACTTTGATTCAATGACTGTTGAGGAATTTAGGCAGGCTAGGAGACTGATTGGTAAACTCAAACTTCCTATTAAGGCTATACCAACCAGAAGATTTAGGCGGAGAAAGGGCGGGCGCCGCATAGACATGCGCGCAACCCTGAGGGGCATGGTTCGAGATGCAGGCGCAATTGATTTACGCCGTAAGCAGCGCGTTGTGAGGCATCCACCATTAGTCGTCCTATGTGATGTTTCGGGCTCCATGCAGTCCTATTCACGCATGCTTTTGTATTTTTTACACGCTGTAACGAATGCTAGAGATAGAGTTTGTACTTTTGTGTTTGGGACTCGTCTAACGAACATTACACATCAACTAACTCATCGAGATCCCGACGAATCTTTGAAGCGAGTGGGACTCGCGGTAAAGGATTGGTCGGGTGGAACCCGAATCGGGCACGCGCTAGGGGATTTTAATCGACTATGGTCTCGCCGAGTGCTCAGTCAAGGGGCCGTCGTCATGCTAATAACGGATGGCTTGGATCGCGATGGTGGCGAGGGGCTCGTAAAGGAAATGGAGCGCTTGCAAAGATCGTGTAGGCGCTTGATTTGGTTGAACCCACTTCTTCGATATGACCGATTTCAACCAAAGTCTGCTGGGATTAGAGCAATGCTGCCCTTCGTAGACGATTTTAAGCCTGTGCATAACTTAAGTAGTTTGGAAGATTTAGCGACAGCGTTTTCTCGTTTGAATGCGGGAGCTTTATGGCCTGGTAATGCAGAAGTACCGCGATGCTAGGCTCGAAAGCGATACATTCTGATTTTGACCCCTTGTTTCAGCTCGCTGAATGGCATTCGCAGGGAAAACGCGTTGCACTTGCTACGGTCGTTAGTACCTGGGGATCATCACCACGTCCAGTTGGAAGCTATCTTGCGGTTACTGAGGATGGGGATTTTTCAGGTTCTGTGTCGGGTGGATGTATAGAGGGGGCCGTTGTCGAGGAGGCAGTGCAAGTAATCACAAAAGGTAACCCGAAGATGCTGGAATACGGTGTAACAGATAATCTGGCGTGGGAGATAGGTCTCGCTTGTGGCGGTAGGATCAAGATTTACGTCGAGCCCGTCGCATGAAACACCGAGAACTAGATCAACTAATGCAGTGGGTGTCTGCGAAGCACCCGTGCGCGTTTGTCACTGATCTTGACACGGGTGCACAGGCCTTCGTTGACGCTGGCAGCGTTTCCGGCGAGCTGATTTTAGATGAAGGCCAGGTGTCTCGAGTGCGCGCACTTGTTGATGCGGACGAATCTCGGATGTTGCATGACAAGAATTTTTTTGTGCGAGTCCATAATACTCCTCCGCGACTCATAATTGTAGGCGCGGTGCACATCGCTCAAGCACTTGCACCTATAGCTCAAGTTTCCGGCTTTGATGTTACAATTATTGATCCTCGCGAATCATTTCTCTCGGCCAGTCGGCTTAACCCTGTGAACACGTTTTGCGGTTGGCCCGATGAAGGAATGAAAGCGCTTAAACCGGATAATCGCACAGCAGTTGTAACTTTAACCCATGATCCAAAGTTGGATGACCCTGCTCTTTTAGCTGCATTGGACTCTGCTGCGTTTTATATTGGTTGCTTGGGAAGTAGAAAAACGCACGCAAAGAGACTTCAGCGTTTGCGTTCTGAGGGACTATTGGATGAGGACTTGGCGCGTGTACATGGACCAGTTGGGCTTGATATTGGCGCAATAACACCTGCTGAAATCGCAATTGCCATTATGGCTGAGGTGATCGAGTGCCATCGAAATATTGCAACCTGAAGCGATAGCATTATGAAATTTGGCGAATTCCCAATTGAGGAGGCTGACGGTTTGATTCTGGCACATTCACTTCAGGTAGGTGAAACTTCTTTTAGGAAAGGTAGAATGTTAAACGCAGAGGATGTCTCATCCATCCGCGCGGCTGGGCTTGTTAAAGTTATAGGTGCTATGCTGGGGCCAACTGATGTAGCTGAAGATGAGGCGGCGAAAGAGATTGCAAAGGCTATCAAAGGTACTGGAATATTGTTGTCAGCAGCGCGCACCGGCCGTTGCAACCTCATGGCCCAAGCAACGGGATTAATTCAGGTAGATGAACGCCTAATCGATCGTATTAACACGATAAGTGAAACTGTTACGGTATCAACTCTGCCAAACTATTCCGCTGTAGTTGATGGCCAAGTAGTAGCTACGGTGAAAATAATTCCTTTCGCGGTCGAGGCTCCAGTCATGAATAAAGTACATGCCTGTATAGCAAATAATAACTCCATTATTACACTATCATCCTATCGTCCCCACCAATTTTTCCTGATTAACACAGAACTACCATTCTTGAAAAAGTCCGTAATGGACTCGACTACAATGATCACTCGAGAACGTGTGCAATCGGTGAACGGGACTCTAAAGAATGTGTTACATTGTCCTCATACAAGTGCTGGTATCGAAGGTGCCCTTGCAGCATGCCTAAGTAGCGGTGCTGAATTCATTCTAGTTTCCGCGGCATCCGCTACTGTAGACCGTAATGATTTAGCTCCGGCGGCAGTGGTCAAGGCGGGCGGCGTCGTTGATCATGTCGGAATGCCTGTTGATCCCGGTAATTTGCTGGTAATTGCCCATATAAATGATGTACCGGTTCTAGTAATGCCGGGTTGTGCTCGATCTCCAAAGTTAAACGGTATGGATTGGGTGTTGCAGAGGCTAGCCGCTGGTATGTCTGTGACTTCGACTGATGTCATGCAGATGGGCACTGGAGGATTACTAGTTGACATATTGGCTAGACCTTTACCCCGACGAAGGGCCGTTTATGATAATCAGCCTAATGGAGGGTCACTTAACATTGCCGCTGTTGTGCTAGCTGCTGGTCAATCACGACGTATGGGAGGAAAAAACAAACTCTTAATAGATATGGGTGGTGCGCCACTGGTTCGGCGTACCGTTGAGACCGTGCTAAAATCTAAAGTCAAGTCAGTAATTGTTGTTACTGGATACCAAGCAAGCGATATAAGGATTGCGCTAAAGGGACTGAACGTTGCCTGGGCACACAACGATGACTATGCACATGGTCTTTCGACATCCATCGCAATAGGTATATCTGCATTAGCAGATGATGTTGATGGTGTTCTTGTATGTTTAGGTGACATGCCAGAGGTAGGATGTCATCACATAAACCAGTTGATCGAAGGTTTTGACCCTGTTTCTGGTCACACCATAGGGGTTCCAGTGCATAGGGGCAAACGGGGAAATCCAGTACTTTGGCCACGGCGATTTTTTGACGCGATGTCGCAAATATCCGGAGATGTGGGAGCAAGGCATTTGATCGGAGAAAATGTCTCTATTGTCTATGAGGTTGAATTTGAGGACACTGCCGTTCTCACAGATATAGATACGCCTGCGCAGTTGTCAGAGTATCAATCTCGGCTTGAATCCTAAACGTCGACGGAGATTTGCAGCGTCTGGCAGGTTTTATGTTTGACGAGCAGGATGGCCCGTTAATTAAGTGTGGTTGGAGGAAATATTATAAAATGGTTGAAGCGTTAGATCAGGTAAATGAAGCAAACAAAACCGACGTCATTATCATTGGGGCGGGACCAGTAGGCCTTTTTGCTGTGTTCGAGCTTGGCTTGCTTGGGCTCAATGCCCATGTAATCGACATTCTGGATCGCCCGGGTGGGCAGTGCGCCGAACTGTATCCAGAAAAGCCGATACTTGATATTCCAAGCAGACTAAAGGTTAGCGGTCAAGAATTGACGGAACAGCTCATGGAGCAAATCCAGCCATTTGATCCGGTATTTCATTTTAACCAGATGGCAGAATCGGTGGAGCGGCTAGATAATGGCCATTTTCTCCTGAGGACGGATGAGGGTAAGGTCTTTGAAGCACCTGTAATCTGTATCGCGGCAGGTGGAGGTAGTTTTGTGCCAAAGAAACCCAAACTTGAGGGAATAGATGATTTTGAGAACAGCACTTTGTTCTATGCTGTTCGCAAGATGGATTTGTTTCGCGATAAGAATGTCCTGGTTGCTGGTGGTGGTGATTCTGCTCTTGATTGGGTAATAGCTTTGAATCCCATAGTAAAAAGTATGTGCATTGTGCATCGACGTCCCGATTTTCGCGCCATGCAGGATTCTGTCGAGAAAATGAGAGAGCTTGAGTCTGATGGAAAGCTGGACGTACACATCGCCCAAATCCTTAAGTTTAATGGATCTGACGGGCAAGTTGCTTCTGTGACTATGAAAAATTCCGATCGTGGAGAGTATGACGTCGAGTGCGATACCGTTCTCGCTTTCTATGGTTTGACCATGAAGCTAGGTCCGATAGCTAACTGGGGGATTAATCTTGAGCATAATCGCATTCCGGTTGATACGGAAAAATTTGAAACCAGTGAGCCGGGAATTTTTTGTATTGGTGATATGTGCTATTATCCGGGCAAACTAAAACTCATTCTTTCCGGTTTCCATGAATCCGCTCTGATGTCTCATGGTGCTTTCCACTACGCTAGACCAGACCAGAAACTGAAATTCCAGCACACAACGTCTAGCAGCGCCCTACAGGAAAAAGTAGGAGGGTCATAGAGAGGGAATTCAATTTTCTGGGGCTGGCTCAGGAGGTGTGGAAACACAACATACTCCTAGCTATTTAACCCTAGCGTCGAAACCTCCATGTTAGGTTACATGTTATGAAGCTTTACATTAGTTTAGTGGTAACGATTTGATCAGACGCTTTTAAAGACTATTTTTCAATGACTGTATTACTAGATCAAGTGGCACGCCGCCGAACCTTTGCCATTATCTCCCACCCCGATGCCGGCAAAACGACCTTGACGGAGAAACTGCTATTGTTTGGAGGTGCAATCCAATTGGCAGGAGCGGTCAAGGCTCGTGGTGATAGGCGTCGGGCTAGGTCCGATTGGATGAAGGTGGAACGAGAACGTGGGATTTCTGTCGCATCTTCGGTGATGACCTATGATTATGATGGTTGCACCTTTAATCTTCTAGACACTCCGGGGCACGAAGACTTCAGCGAAGACACCTATAGAACTCTAACGGCTGTTGATTCTGCCGTCATGGTTTTAGACTCGGCTAAGGGTATAGAATCACAGACCCGAAAGTTATTTGAGGTATGTCGTTTGAAGGATATGCCCATTTCTACTTTTATCAACAAACTTGACCGTGATGGACGTGATCCAATCGATCTTCTTGATGAAATCGAGCAAACATTGGCTCTGGATGTAGCGCCTGTTTCTTGGCCGATAGGTATGGGGAGGCACTTCCTGGGCTGTTACGATCTTGTCAACGATCGCTTGGTTCTAATGGCACGCAGTAAAGGAGACAGGGTCGATGAGGGTACTGTTTGCAGTGGGCTTAATGATCCAATGCTCGACAGCCTATTACCTAAAGATGCCGTTGGGAAATTAAGAGAGGATGTGGAAATGGTGCGCGGGCTATGCCCATCTTTTGACAAGACTGCATATCTCGAGGGTACAATGACCCCGGTGTACTTTGGTAGTGCTGTAAACAATTTTGGCATTTACGAACTACTGAGCGGTTTGAAAATGATGGCTCCTCCACCCAGACCACAAAACACTATCGAACGCTCTGTAATTCCTACTGAGGATAAGGTTTCAGGATTTGTTTTTAAGATACAGGCTAACATGGATCCTAAGCATCGAGACAGAATTGCTTTCGTGCGTGTAGCATCGGGTCATTTTCACCGTGGGCAGAAGCTGACTCACGTTCGAACAGGTAAGGTGATTACCGCCCACAATCCATTATTGTTCTTAGCGCAGGATAGAGAGACTGCCGACGAAGCTTGGCCAGGTGACATTATCGGTATACCGAACCACGGTAATCTTAGAATTGGCGACGGCTTGACAGAGGGAGAGTTGCTACATTTCTCTGGTATTCCAAGCTTTGCTCCAGAACTCTTGCAGCTTGCTCGACCCGATGATCCTCTTAAAGCCAAACATCTCGGACGAGCTCTCCAACAAATAGCGGAAGAGGGTGGCGCTAGTGTATTTAAGCCATTGATAGGAGCAGACTGGATTGTTGGTGTGGTGGGAGTTCTACAATTTGACGTAATGGCTGATCGCATTCGAACAGAATACGAGATTTTGGCTCACTTTGAGAGGACGGAACTTTACACAGCACGCTGGCTTGTTTCAGATGACTCTGCCATGATTAAGCGTTTTATTGATTCAAATCAGACGAGTATTGCTGAAGACCACGATGGGGCTCGAGTATTTCTTGCTCGCAATGCCTGGCATCTTAACCGGGCTCAGGAAGATTTTCCCGCTCTTAAGTTCTTAAAGATACGAGAACATGTCCATTAGGCAGCAGTTTGTTAAATATTAGGAGAGGCTAGATTCAGCAGATTACGGCAAGTGTAATAATTGACCAGAGCGTTATAGATAGGACGTGGTTGGCTGTTTGCAGGTGGCGGGGCTTCATTCGTATACCTAGGTGGAAGACAGTAGACTACCTGTTTATAGTAAGATCAATAGCTCTCGAATCAGTTTTGCCTTTTAACCCTATTAGGAAATATGTGTCTGGACGTCAGCAAAAGGGACGCGCTAGCGTATGAAAATGAGCGGACTTAAGCGCACAGTTAGAGCAACCTTGGAAAAACATCTTCGTGAGAGGCAAGATGAGCTTTTGGCCTTTTCCGATGCTACAAAGGATGATCGTAAACCAGTGGTTTTGGATCAAGCTGCCATTGGTCGCCTGTCCAGAATGGATGCGATGCAACAACAGGCCATGGCAATTGAGACTGAGCGCCGTCGTGAAGTTGAGTTGCAGCGTATTGAAGCCGCTTTGAAGCGGATTGAAATTGACGATTATGGATATTGTGTTAGCTGCGACGAAAAAATTTCTGCTAGACGACTAAAAGCCGATCCTGCGGAACCTCTATGCATTGATTGCGCTGAGGGTATTGGTCGATCTTAAGAAGCTATTCTTAAATAGTGAACACTGAACAAGCGCTCCGTATCCGTCCAAGTACGGTATGGTTCGTAGCCAGCGCGTCTGCTTAGTTCACAAAATTCCATTATGCTGTATTTGTATGAATTCTCGGTGTGAATTGTTTCCTGGTCGGTAAAATCGAAACTGTGTCCGCTCACGTGAACAGTTTGATTGCAAGTGCTGATAAGTTGCATCTCAACTCGACCCTCGCACTCATTGTAATGAGCGTGATGTTTAAAAGAATCTAGATTAAAAGTTCCCTCCAGCTCTCTATTAATTCGATGCAGGATATTTAGGTTAAACGCTGCAGTTATACCTCCTTCATCGTTATAGGCACTGTTGATAACAGTTTTATTCTTCTTGAGGTCTACGCCAATTATCAATGCACCCTCTGTACCGAGCAGGTCTGCTGTATGGCTGAGAAATTCTCTTGTCTGGTCGGGTGTAAAATTTCCTATAGTTGAGCCAGGAAAAAAACCGATACAAGCTCCCTCGTGGGTTTCTTGAGGTAAGTGAAATTTCTTAGTGAAGTCGGCATATACTGGAATAACTTTTAATTTTGGATATTCCTTTGCGATCGCAGCTGACGATTCCATCATATGATCACGCGATATATCTACCGGAATGTATGATGCCAGCTCATTCGCTGCATCTAGAAGGATGCGAATCTTAGTACTGGAGCCTGATCCAAATTCGATCATATGGGTTTGGCTACCCATTAAACTTGTTATCTCAGCTGCATGTTTTTTAAGTAAAAGTATCTCCGTTCGTGTAAGATAGTATTCATCAAGTTCGCAAATTCGATCAAAAAGTACTGATCCGCGTGCATCGTAGAAATACTTTGAAGCCAGCTCCTTTCTAGGTTTGGATAGCCCGACAATAACGTCGTGAAGAAATTCACCTGATTGCATTAGTTGGTCGTAAGAGTGATCAAGAACTGTGACCTTAGGCACAACCTTGTCCATCAAAGGTCTTCCGCTAACCGGAGTCCACCAAATTGCCAACGCATATGTGGATAGAAAAAGTTCCTATATGTGCTTCGCACGTGATCGTGCGGTGTAATACAGGATCCTCCTTTCAGGACCGTTTGGTTGATCATGAACTTGCCGTTATATTCCCCAACTGCACCATTACTTGGTTTGAATCCAGGGTAAGGCGTGTAGGGACTTTGCGTGAATTCCCAAACATCACCGTACATTTGTTCGAGATCTGCTACAGTAGGGGCTGCGATCGGTTGCCAATTTCTATTTTCGAGCAGATTTCCACTTCGGGAAACACTTGACGCAGCCACCTCCCATTCGCCTTCTGTGGGTAGACGTTTATTAGCCCAGCGGGCAAAAGCGTCGGCTTCGTAGTAACTGATATGACAAACCGGATCATAATCGCTAACCTCAAGCAGTCCGTACAGCGTCATATTTTTCCATTCATATTCGCTTTTTTCCCAATAAAGTGGAGCTTGCCACCCGTTTTCCTGAACACTAGTCCAACCGTCAGATAACCAAAATTCCGGCCGGTGGTATCCATCGTCGTTTATGAAATCCTTCCACTCTCCGTTTGTCACAAGGCGCGAAGCCAAGCGCCATGGGCGCAAACTTAGAGTGTGTTTTGGTCTTTCATTGTCAAAGGAAAATAGCTCGCCGGAGTAACCGATTTCGTAGGTACCCGCTTCAAAGTTGCTCCAGGATAGAGGTGGAATTTGGGTTGTCTTAATTGGCTGTGGGGGTTGATAGGCTGGTTGTAATGGATTGCAAGAAAAGGCGTGCAAGATGTCCATTAATAGTAATTCTTGATGTTGCTGTTCGTGGTGGCACCCGAGTTCGATAAGTGGGCTTATATCTTTCCAGTCATACTCATCGGCGTACGTAACGAGCTCAGCAATATTTTTGTCTATGTATGATCGGTAACTATGGACTTCTATTGAGTTTGGACGAGTCAATAGGCCCCTCTTCGGACGGGGATGCTGCGGTCCAATCGCTTCGTAATAGGAATTGAAAATGTATTCGAACTGCGGGTGAAATGGCTTGTAATTGTTCTTAAAGGTATTAAGGACGAAGGCTTCAAAAAACCAGGATGTATGTCCCCTGTGCCATTTCACAGGACTCGCATCAGGCATGGATTGGATAACTTGATCTTCAGGGGATAGATGTTTTGTCAAAGACTCGGTCGTATCTCTAACGTCCTGGTACAGCGAGATAAGATGTGCACGTCCAGAAGTTGCACTATCCGGCCCTGTATTAAGGGATTGTTGGGAGTTCAAAACTATATAACCTTGGGCTTACTGATCTCCAAGATGCGGACCCTATAGGTTTAGCAAGGAAAACAAAACCCTGCCTTCGAACTATTTAAAAGATTTGATAGTTTCTGTAAATTATGAGGTCCTACTGCCATCTTTTTGGCGTATTTTTTTCTACGTTATATAGCTACCGATGGATTCAGCAGGAGAAATGGGATGAACTTGCGGAGTATTTCAGTGGAAATACTGTTTTGTGAAGATTTGCAAGGCAGATGATACGAATATTTGTGTTTTTACAAAAAGAACCTAGTGACGTCATATATGTTCGTACTTAACAAGTGCCCTTATATTTATCGTGGGTTATATAAGAGTTTGAAAAAATTGAGAAAAAAACTAACCGTGCTTATTAATGAAATTATTTACCTCAGAACAATATTAGTGTATTAATCGCCGCTGCGTGGTGGTCCGACTGGGAGACTGCGTAACGGGGCCTGATCTGCTGATAGGCCGCGGGTTTGTCATGTTGCTTTGTTAAGGATGTGACCAATGTACACGAGAACGCAGAGTTACGCCCTTGGTGTAATCGTTTCAAAGTTATTTTTGGGAGACGGGTCGCTCCGCAAGTTTGCAGAGGTGGGGGCGTTCGCCTGTGCAAAAGACTATTATCGCTCATAGGAGGATTAACATGTCTAACATCAAAGTTCCTGTATTAGCGTCAGATAATGGATTGTCTGTATATCTCCAGGCGATCAAGAAATTTCCTATGTTGACGCCTGACGAGGAATATATGCTAGCGAAGCGTTTGGTCGAACACGAAGATAGGGTTGCAGCTCATAAGCTTGTCACGAGTCATCTTCGTCTAGTTGCAAAAATTGCAATGGGATACCGATATTACGGCTTACCAGTCTCTGATCTTATATCGGAGGGTAATATAGGTCTTATGCGAGCTGTTAAGAAGTTCGATCCGGAGAAAGGGTTTCGTCTTGCAACCTATGCAATGTGGTGGATCAAAGCGGCTGTGAATGAATATATTCTCAACTCATGGTCCCTTGTTAAGGTTGGTACAGTAGCTGCCCAAAAAAAGCTTTTCTTTAATCTCCGAAAACTAAAGGCAAAACTCGGAATTTATCATGATGGTGACCTTAAGTTTGAAGAGGCTCGTTCAATAGCAGAGCAGCTTGATCTTGATGAGGGAGTCGTTGTTGAGATGAACCGACGTATTTCAAAATCAGATGCGTCACTTAACATCCCGGTCGGCGAAGACGGAGATATTCAGAGACAAGATCTATTAATTGATGAACGGCCAGACCAGGAAACGGTTTTAGGTGAACGACAGGAACATGAATTCGGCATGAATCTATTGAACGAGGCTATGACTGAGCTCACAGAACGGGAACGCTATATAATTCAGGAGCGCCGCCTTTCTTCGTGTCCACAAACTTTGGAAAAACTGGGAACTCAATATGGTATTAGTCGGGAACGTGTAAGGCAGATTGAAAATCGGGCATTTGAGAAGTTACAACAAGCAGTAAAAGCTGGAGCAGAAGCCCTTGAGACTGCTGCCGCCAAAGCGTTGCCACTCACGCCAGCGCGCGGATAACCTAAGCTAGGCACGTATGCATACCTTTTCGGAGATAATTACCTCTTAGAATCACACGTCGCCCATATGCAGCAGACTCTATTCGCGCTGAGATAGGAATGGCTGCAGTAACAGGCTGTCTAGGCGCATTTCACGATTGTTACGGAAATTACGTAACCCGATAACCATCCCTAGGTGACCTTCTCTCGGTTGATCCTGGTAGGTGCGGAAAATCCAGTCCCACCAAGAAATGTTGAAGCCAAAGTTTTTGTCATATTCATCAGGGATGATGGAGTGATGTACTCGATGCATATCCGGAGTAACTAAGACACAGCGCAAGAGGCGATCGATATGTCTTGGTATATGAATATTTGCGTGATTAAAGAGGGATGCTGCGGTCAGGACTACTTCAAATGTCATAACGGCGATTGGCGGGGCACCTAACGAATAAATCGCTCCAACCTTAATCATTAAGGACACAACTATTTCCAATGGATGAAAACGAATACCCGAGGAGACATCCAGTTCTGTATCCGAATGATGCATACGATGGATAGCCCAGAACACAGGGATGCGATGAAATAAACGATGCTGGAAGTAGATTAATAGATCGAGAAAGAGAAAGGATAAGAGAAAAGCGAGCCAAAATGGACTATTTAAGAAATTTAATAACCCTTGATTCGCTTGGTTAGCATAAATAGCTATCGCGACAGGAAACACCGGCATTAGCACTCGGGCTAATACCACCCCAATGATCATTACACCATAATTGCTGAGATGACGTATGGACTTAGAATAGACCAGAGGTCTCTTGGATGCATACTGTTCCCAAAATAACATTACCGCTAGAACAGCGATAAAGCTCATGAGCCTAATGTAGTGCTCTAGAGTAATTTCTGTTAATCCGTTTAGATCCATTTCCCCCAACGTAATTACATCGGAGTTGTTAGAAAGGTACACCCGAGATTATTTACTGATAGACGTTTACTCTTCTTAATACACAGAGGGATAAATGAAATATTCGGTCATGAACGGAAGCAATTTACAAACTACCTTCCGGTCTCGCTCTCCTCGAAAGTAGTCTCCGTCATCAAAGGCAGATAAAACTCTCTGACGTTATGCATTAAGCATAAGTTGCATCTTATATATTATAATAAATCCCTTACTAACGGATTACTTCATCCTTGTTTCCTTAAATATGACGTGTTTGCGAGCCACTGGATCGTATTTACGAATTTGCAGTTTTTCAGTCAGATTACGAGGGTTTTTTCTGGTTACGTAGAAGTACCCTGTTCCAGCGGTGCTTTCCAACTTGATCTGGACTGTTACCGGCTTAGCCATCCTTTTGAACCTCTATTAACTATCAGATTACTGGGCAAAATACCGTTCTCTGACTGACTGTCAAGGTTGGCGCTATTGTCATTGGGCGTGTGCTCTGCTTCTCGATGTTAATTTTAAGGCACTAGCATACAGCCGTGGGTCGGAAAGCAATAACCTTGCTACTTCTCTCTCTAAAGAGCCATTTAATTTGGCTTCGGCAGGACAAAAACTTCTTAGCTGGGTGCGTTCTTCAGTCCCTTGCTTATCAATGTTGTGCCAACTAGTGAATTGGCTTGTAATTTGACTTGGTGCTTCGACAAGTAGCTTAACGATATCTTGAGCATTGCCCTGAGAGCCGCTAGTGCAAGCTATCGGTAATATGCCGAGTCCTTGAATGGCATAACCAGCGGGCGCATAGAATCGAGACCAGGTAAGCGTTATTTCACCATCGTTTGGAAGCCGTACAACTGTTTGTACAGTTCCTTTGCCGAATGATGTGGTGCCTACCACTAGGCCTCGCCCGGTGTCTTGAATTGCTGCCGCTACAATCTCAGCGGCTGAAGCTGAGCGACCATCAACAATAACGGCAATCAAGGCACCTTTACTGATATCACCTTCGAATGCGCTATAACTCTGCATGGAGTCCGGGTGCCGGCCTCGTGTTGAGACAATTGTCCCCTGATTCATGAAGAGATCACTTACGGCTACGGCCTGATCCAATAAACCACCTGGATCACCTCTTAAGTCTAAGACAATTCCCGCAAGTTGACCCTTATTAACTGATACCGCTTGTCTTATGGCATCGGCAACATTTTCTCCAGTTTTCTGATTGAATCCGTGCACTCTAATCAGGGCTATACGATCATTAATCTCCAAATCGACGGTCTTTTCGACTATGACATCGCGTGTAACAGCTACTGTTATATTCTTGGGAGGGTAGCCTCTACTGATTTGGAGGGATACCACCGTATTAACAGGGCCGCGCAGTGCTTCGCGAAGCGACAAGAAAGATCTTTCCGAGACAGCTTCACCGTTTACGGCGATTAAGATGTCACCAACTATTACACCATTGCGTGCAGCTGGGCTGTTCTTCACTACGGAACTAATTCTTAATCCGCTGGGTGTCCTTTCGTAGCGGATCCCGATCCCGCCAAACCCATTTCTTGCTTCGCGGTTTTGTCGGGCTTGTCTGCGGTCTGCGTAACGTGAGTACAGATCATATTCTGCCAAAATTGAGTTAAAAATGGATTCATATAAATATTCAGCGTCTACTTTCCTTAGTATCGGTGAAATCCTCCGACCAGAAACAATAATTCCAAGCAGCACATCAACCCATTTATCAATATCTTGGTCACTAGGTTGTGGCAGATCCAAAACCATGGTCCCTTTGTACCAAGTCCGAAGTCGGCCCCCTGATAACTCACTATATTGATTGCTGTCCAAGTCTGTGACTCCACTCACGCCAGCCATAACTAACTTAGAAATTTCGTGTTTTTCTAATGCTTTCGCTTCAATCTGGGTAAAGCCGAATGTAAGAACGTCTCTTACCTGCTTAAGGTCTAGCCCTTCTAGCGTGCGGGTCGTCGCAGGCCAGTTTGCTTCAGTCAGCGGAGTTTGTATGCTGCACGCGGCTATCATAATGAGCGCCGACGCCTTAACTAATATGATACGTACTAGGTAGCTCAAGGTGTTGGGAGTTAGGCAGAACAAAGGAAATATCCGTTCGATTTATTTAGTTTGCTGAACGCAAAGTGACAAGGTTATAGAAAGAATACTACGCTCATACCGAAACGCTGAGCTTGTTTTACTGAGTTCTTATTTTACCATGCGCATTGTTTAGGCTCTTCTGACGTTTTCTTCGTTTACGTTCGTACTTTTTTCGATTGCTGTCAGTACTATTTGATGTCTCAAAGTTGGAATTCTCATGCGCCAATTTCAGTATTATGGTTCCCTGCGTTTGATCGGCTTTATAGATCTGTACAGTTAGCTTTTTACCGAGCATAAATCTAACATTATTTTTCTTGCCTCGAAGTGCTTGAGCTTTTCTTTCGAATCTATAGGTGTCGTGGGGGAGATAGCGTGTGGGAAGGAGTCCAGTAGCCCCGATATCATCAAGCGTAACAAATAGTCCAAACCGTGCCACACCGTTTATTCTTCCCGCAAATACTTGACCAATATTGGTCTTTAGATATTGAGCAATGAAGCGGTCTACTGTCTCTCGTTCAGCTGCCACCGCTCGCCGCTCAGTCATTGAGACATGCCTCCCGACTTCTTCTAGATTCTCTTCACTGTCCCTTCCATCATCGCCTAAATTAAGTCCGAGAATAAGAGCCCTATGCACGATGAGATCTGCGTAGCGTCTAATTGGTGAGGTAAAATGAACATACCTTTTGAGAGCAAGACCATAATGTCCAGTATTCATTGAGCTGTATTTTGCTTGCGATTGGCTTCGTAACACGAGTGTGTTTATTAGATATTCATGCTCTGTCCCGCGCGTTTTCTTGAGTAATGCATTGAAGTTTTGCGGGCGAAGCGAGCCGCTTGGCATGAGTTTAATGTCCATGCTTGCTAGGATGTCGCGAAGATTTTGCATTCTTTCGGGGTCTGGCTGCGGATGTATGCGAAATAAAGAATTTATGCCTAATCTTTGTATTGAGTTAGCAGCGGCTACATTCGCCGCAATCATGAACTCTTCAATGACACGATGACTATCGTAACGGGGCGTTCGGACGATATCTTTAACCATGCCGTCACTGCCAAATTTGACCTTTTGTTCAGGCAAGTCAAGATCTAGAACGCCGCGCTTGATGCGAGCGTTATTTAAGGAGTGATATGCGCCATAAAGCGGTTTTATTACTGACTCGTAGAAGGCTGACGATAGATTTCTTGTACACCCATTATGCGCGTCCTGTACCTGTTTGTAAGTTAAGCGGGCCCTTGACCGCATCATGCTTCGTTCAAATTTATGACGAATGATGATGCCTTCTCGATCTATCCAGATACTAACGGCTAGGCATGGTCTGTTTTGTTCAGGATGCAGAGAGCATAAGTCGTTCGAGAGTTTCTCAGGAAGCATTGGTACAACGGAGTCCGGGAAATAGATCGAATTACCTCGTTCAAAGGCTGTTTTATCTAGAAGGGACTTGGGGCGCACATAGTAGGACACGTCTGCGATTGCAACAATGATGTGCCATCCATCTCTGTTCTCAGGATCGCGATCCTGGCACGCCCAAATGGCATCATCAAAATCTCTCGCATCGTCGTCGTCAATAGTTACCAAAGGTAACCCTGCTAGGTTCGTACGACCACTGACTGAAGGTTTGGGAATCAAACCTATTTCTTCAATGGTATCCTGACTGAATTTATCTGGAATATTGTGTGAATGGACTGCAATGAGGCCTAGATTATGGCCTACTGGAAGATGCTCCAACCGTTCTAATATTCGCGCGCTTTGAGCCCCATATCTCTTAACACCAATTGGCTCGGCATAAACCAGTTCATTGTTGAGGGCGTTAAGTGTGTCGCAGCTAGCAACAATATATTTATTTCGTAAATGCTTATCAGAGGGTCGCACAATTCCCCCTTGATCTGTACTTTCAAAAATTCCCAGAATCCTATTCGATTTGGGTGGAAGCAATTTTATGGTTCGTGCTTCATAAACACCTTGTGAGAGCGCTATCTTGGCTAGAATTCTGTCTCCGACCCCGAGTGGGGTTTTTTTTCGACGATTTTCTAAGATTCGGATACGCGGTGGACTGTCGAAGTTTGTCCAATGCTTGGGGTGTGCGAACAGATCTCCGTGCTCATCAAAGCCTATTATTTCCAGAATGTCGGTTTCACGAAGATTGTTTTTCCGCCTATGTGCGCGCCGGCGACTGCGGTTGTTTTTTTCCTCCTGCTTTAATTCGTTCAATGTAGCCGCCAGCTCAGTACGATCTGCTGCCGTCACATTAAAAGCACGACTTATTTCACGTTTTCCGACGCGTCCAGGGGCGTTATTTATAAATTCTATAAGTTCTTGTTTAGTGGGTAGGGTCGACTTGTGTCTCGGAAGTTTTCCCAAGTGCTTTACGCTTTTTTTGCAGTTGCTTTTCGCGAACCGCTGGATTTTGATTTTCCAGACTGCTTGGCAACTTTAGCTGCAAGAAGGTCAGCTGCTACTTGGAGAGTCATATCGCTTGTTGCCATATCCTTAGGAAGGGTGGCACGAATTTTGCCATGCTGGACATATGGTCCATATCTTCCAGTCCGAAGTGTAATTTCTTTGCCATCTTTTGGATGTTCACCTAAAGACTTGCCCTGTGGGCGTCTGGGCTGTTTTTTCTTTCCTTCTGCCAGAACCACTACCGCGCGGTTAAGACCAATATCGAGAACATTATCATCCTTGCTTAATGATTGATAACGACTAGCAACCTTAAGATATGGACCGTAGCGTCCGATGCCAGCGAATATCATATCGCCAGACTCCGGTTCCAATCCGATTTCTCTAGGCAGAGCAAGAAGTTTCAGTGCTTGCTCCAACGTTACTGTTACTGGATCCATTCCCTTCGGCAGCGCCGACCGCTTTGGTTTCTTTGCTTTAGTGCGCGGTTTACCTTTGCTATTTTTTTTTGTTCCCTCTTGCGTGATATCAGCTGTTTCAGCTTCTCCCAGTTGAACGTAAGGTCCATATGGACCTATACGCAGCGTAACCGTCAAACCGGTAGTGGTATCTGTACCGAGTTCTTTCGGTCCATTAGCTGTTATTTGAGCGTGTTCTGCGCCCTGCCCATTTACAGCCAGAGGACGAGTATACTTACACGTTGGATAATCCGTGCAGCCGATGAATCCACCGAACTTACCAAACTTGAGGGAGAGACGCCCATCCGAACAAGCTGGGCATTGTCGTGGGTCCTGCCCATCGGTGGTAGCAGGGAAGAGATGAGGCTCGAGAAGGGCATCTACGGCGTCAATAACCTCAGTACGACTGAGATCCTTCGTGTCATTAATTGCCGCTATGAAGTCATGCCAAAACTCGGATAGGACTTGTTTCCATTCTAGCCTACCTCCAGAAATATCATCCAATTGATTTTCTAAATCTGCAGTGAAATTGTACTCGACATATTTCTTGAAGAAACTTTCAAGAAAAGCAATAACAACTCGACCTCGGTCTTCTGGCATAAACCGACGCTTTTCCATCCGAACATACTCTCGCGTTTGCAGCACTTGGATGATTGAAGCATATGTGGAAGGACGACCAATGCCCATTTCTTCCATAGACTTAACCAAACTTGCTTCGGAATATCGCGGGGGTGGTTGGGTGAAGTGTTGATCGGCCGCAACATTACCTATGTTCAGGGGGTCGCACTCCGAAACGGGGGGTAGAATTAGTCCATGAGTATCATTCTCATCTTGATTATCCGTGTGTTTAGGTGACTCTTCATACAGCTTCAAAAAACCTTGAAAAGTTACCACAGAGCCACTGGCTCGAAGCTTTATTAGTCTGTCCGCCGATGTTGCAACAACAGTTACTTGGTCCAACTCTGCTGCCTCCATTTGGCTAGCGATAGTGCGCTTCCAAATCAGCTCATAGAGCTTGAGCTGATCTTGGTTTAGGTATTTGCTTATGTGATTAGGTTGGAGACTGGGGTCAGTTGGACGAATCGCTTCATGGGCTTCCTGGGCATTCTTAGCCTTAGTCTTATACATTCTTGGTGATTGCGGAAGGTATTGTGAGCCAAATTTCTCGCTAACAAGATTCCTGATATCCCCTATTACACTTGTATCAATCTGCACACCGTCGGTACGCATATAAGTGATTAGTCCTACGGTTTCGCCACCTATATTTATGCCTTCATATAGACGTTGGGCAGTATCCATAGTCTGTTTGGCTGAAAAATATAGTCGCCTCGAAGCATCTTGCTGCAGAGTTGATGTAGTAAATGGTGCATATGGGCGACGCTGTTTCTTCCTACGTTCAACAGTCTCTACAGAAAATTGTTTACCTAGGATGCTCTGCTTCGCTTGTGTGGTAGCGTTCTCATTATTTAGGTCAAACTTATCAAGCTTGTTACCATTAAGGTGGGTCAACCTAGCCGCGAAGGTCTCACCACTCGGGACCGCGAGATCTACATCAATGGTCCAATATTCCTGAGCACTAAATTTCTCGATCTCGGTTTCACGTTCACATATTAGCCTCAATGCAACCGATTGAACCCGACCGGCGGATTTGCTTCCTGGTAGTTTTCGCCAGAGGACGGGGGATAAGTTGAAACCGACTAAATAGTCTAATGCACGGCGGGCTAAATAAGCATCAACAAGTGCCCTATCTAGGTCTCGCGGGTTTTCAATTGCCTCCAACACTGCATTCTTGGTGATGGCGTTGAAAGTAACTCGCTTTACAAGCCTTCCGTCAAGAACTTTGCGATCTTGCAGTTCTTGAAGAACATGCCACGAAATGGCTTCTCCTTCACGATCGGGGTCAGTGGCGAGATATATCGCATCGGCCGATTTTGCAGCATCAACAATACTATCGACATGTTTTTTGGACTTAGGGTCAATATCCCAGTCCATAGCAAAACCTTCTTTTGGTCGCACTGATCCATCCTTAGCGGGAAGGTCGCGTATATGGCCATACGAGGCCAGCACCTTGTACTGTTCCCCAAGGTACTTATTTATTGTCTTAGCTTTCGCTGGCGATTCGACGATAACGATGTGCATTGGTCAGCTGCGCGGTGTCCTGTTATTTTTCCTAAACTAAAAACTACTCTTAGTCGTATAGCGCAAAATGTGTCTAAAACCTCCTATGCAGCAGGAAGTTTATCAAGTTTCAAACTTCCGTTGCCAACCAAAGCAACTCGAATAGTTGATAGCCTCAAACATAGGC
>Ga0315336_1002392_pt1 | contig 28896 bp, 19 predicted proteins | sample ASW5metaG_FD_204512 | JGI IMG/M metagenome (GOLD analysis project Ga0315336, IMG submission 204512) | Ammonia-oxidizing marine archaeal communities from Monterey Bay, California, United States - ASW #5 | ecosystem: Environmental > Aquatic > Marine > Intertidal zone | place: USA: California... | reverse complement strand
CTCCGGCGGAATCGCAGGTTATTGACGATTCGCAAGTCGATCGGACCGGCAAGAAAAAGGCCGCTCCACCACAGATCGTCTGGACGACGCTGGCCACTCATACTCTGGCTCCCGCCGAGACCGGCCGTCTGCCCCAAGCTTGGCTGTTCCGTGCCGGTTCCCAGCTGTGGGGGCTGTCCGGGACATCGACCATCGTCTGTTACGATCTGCCGCAACCGACCAACGCCGGTAGTCCGCCCATCCAACCCGCCTGGCAGACCCGTGTGGAGGGCGATGTTGTTTCCGCGCTGGCTGCCGACGATCGGTTGTTTGTCTTCACCGGCGACGCGCGCGTGCACTGTTTCGCGGCCGAATCGCAACCGGTCGTACATCATAAACCGCGCAGTCAAGCGTGGCCAAGCCGGCGCAGTGACGCCGATTGGAAACGTACTCTGGATGCGATCTTGGAGCACGAGACGCGTTTGCAGGGGATCGCCGTGTGCCTGGGAGTCCGCGACGGGGGCCTGGTCCGGCAACTGCTGTCACGCACCCGGTTGTCGGTGATCGCTGTCGACCCGGATCCGCAGGTCATCCGACAGCTCAGAACACGACTCGTGGACCGGGGATGGTACGGCCGCCGCGCCACGGCGTACGTGGGCCAACCCGGTCGGTTTCCCTTGCCGCCCTACCTGGCGCGACTGGTGGTATCCGAACGGCCCCGCCTGGCCGACGCGGAAGTCGAGAAGGCGTTTCGGTCTCTGCGGCCGTATGGTGCCGCCGCCTATTTGCACATCGATCCGAAGCGGCTGGCCGGCCTGGCAAGTGATCTGGATCAACCGCAGGCCCGGGTGTCTCAGCCCCGCGGTGCGGGCGCGGTGGGACTGAGTGTGTTGCGCCGCGTCGGTCCTTTGCCGCGGGCCGGGGAATGGACCCATCAGTACGGGAATGCGGCGCAAACCGGCGTCTCACAGGATGCCCTGGTTCAAGCGCCCTTGGGACTGCTCTGGTTCGGTGGGCTGTCCCACGAGGGCGTGCTTCCGCGGCACGGCCACGGTCCATCACCGCAAGTGGCCGGTGGTCGCCTGGTCATCGAAGGTGTCGACTTTCTGCGGTGCATCGACGTCTACACCGGTCGACTGCTCTGGCAGAAAGACCTGCCCAAGTTGGGTGAATACTACAACAAGACGGGCCACTTCACCGGAGCATCCGAAATTGGCAGCAACTACGTGACCCTCGCAGATCGCGTGTATGTCGTCTATGGAACGCAACTGTTGGAACTGGATGCGGAAACCGGTGAAACGCTGTTCGATTTCCGTCGCGCGGCCGCGTCCGCGGCACCGAGCGGAGCGTGGGGTTTCCTGGCCGTACAGGGCGATCTGCTGGTCGCCACCTCGGCCCCCATGTCCATCCAGCCGGTTCACCCGAGTGCGTTCCGGGTGATTCCTTGGGCTGTGCCGCCCGGAGTCCGTTTGGGGATGCGGTTGCGCGTGCTCTGGCAATACCTCAGTAGTTCCATTTTCGAGCTGGCTGCCGCGGAAACATCGTTACGTTCCAAAGTGTCGAAGCTGTCCTTCATCGGTCGCTTTGTCGACCCGAAACCCATTCAGAATCTGACCCGCGATGTTGTGTATTTTCAGGGTCGTTTGGCGGCTGTCTTGCGGGGGCCGAAGGACACGGCGACCGCACGTGATGCCGCGCCGCGGGACGGCGACCTGGCGCTGCCCGCCCGCGATGTCAAGGCGGAACTGTTCGCTTCGGCCAGCCGCCGGCTGGTCGTGTTTGATCGTGTCCAACGGAAACTGCTGTGGCATCGGGACGCGCGTTACGGCATGCGCCACAACAATATTGTACTCAGCGACCAGCGTGTCTTCTGCATCGATGCTCTCAGTCAGCCCAAGCAGTATGCGCTTGCGCGTCGGGGCGCCGTGTTCGATTACCGGCCCACGCTCTACGCACTGGATGCGCGGACCGGCCGGGTCGCCTGGAAGACACAGAAGCAGATCACCGGGACCTTTCTCAATTACTCGGCTGAGAATGACATGTTGATCCAGGGTGGCAGTCAATACCGCGATCGTGCGTTGGACGAGACCGGTCGCGGCCTGATTGCTTATCGTGGTCGAGATGGTGAGGTGCTCTGGAAACGTCCCAACCTGGAGTACAGTGGTCCCTGCCTGCTGAAGCAGAACACGATCATCACCAACGGCAACGGTGGCTTTGCCTTGGATATTCACACGGGTCAAGAGACCGGCTGGAAGTATGTGCGGGCCTACGGATGCAATACGGCGATCGGCAGCAAACACCTGCTCACGTTTCGTTCTGGAGCCGCTGGATTCTGCGATCTGCTCCACGACGCCGGTACGGGCAACCTGGGTGGTTTTCGGTCCAGCTGCACCAACAATTTGATTCCCGCTGACGGGGTGTTGAGTGCTCCGGATTACACGCGGACCTGTGTCTGTTCCTATCAGAATCAGGCGTCGTTGGCCTTGATTCATATGCCGGAAGCGGAATTCTGGACGTTTGGCGCCAAGCTGACCGATGGCCGGCTGGGCATCAACTTCGGAGCCCCAGGGGATCGGCGGAGCCCGGACGGTACGCTGTGGCTGGACTATCCCAGCGTGGGTGGAGCCACAGAGCGGATCATCAAGAAACTCAAGGTTGACGCGGATTCCGAACCGCTGCAGACATTTCGCCAGCACGCTTCAGTCGTCCGCCAGGGCGACTTGAAGTGGGTGGCCTCGTCCGGTGTGTTCGGTTTGCGGCGGATTGTGCTGCCAGCGCGGCGCAAAAAATCCTACCGGGTGCGGCTGGTGTTTCTGGAGCCCGAGAATGTGTCGGTAGGCGACCGGGTGTTCGACATTTCGGTGGCCGGTCAGCGGGTGTCCCGGTTCGACATTGTTCGCAGGGCCGGAGGTACCGGGCGACAGTTCACGCGGGAATTTTCCGTCCGTGCGTCGAGCAAGACGATCGAAGTGCGTTTGACGCCCCGCAGCGATCGGCCGCCGGTGTTGTGCGGTATCGAACTGATTGAGTTATCGAAAGCCGCGTCCACCAAGTGAAGCTCGAGGCGTATGCCGCGCTGGTCCGCAGGCCTGTTATTCGCTGACCGAACTGGCCACCCGCAGCTGGTTGACCACGCCCGTGATGCGGGACGTGGCCTCTTGGACTTCGGCCTGCGTAGTGTCCGTGCTGAGCGAGAATCTGACGGACGCGGTCGCAACGTCGTGTGGGCAACCCATGGCCACCAGCACCGGCGCCGGCTCGGCCGATCCGCTGGCGCAGGTGCTGCCCAGCGAGCAGGCGACGCCTTGCAGGTCCAGTGCGACCAGCAGTGCTTCGCCGGACAGGCCCGGGAAGGCAATATTCAGCGTGTTGGGCAACCGCTGGGCCTGCTGGCCGTGGACCACCACCGATCCACACTCGCGCTGCAACCCCTGCTCCAACAGATCGCGCAGTTCGGCCACGCGGCGCATGCGACGTTCGGCATCCGCGTGCCAGATGTGCAAGGCCCGAGTCATACCCGCGATCAGGGCCACCGGCTCGGTTCCCGGCCGCCGTCCCGCTTCCTGGTGACCACCAAACAGGTACGGTGCCAGCCGCGTGCCTTCACGTAATAACAACGCTCCCACGCCCCGCGGTCCGTGAAATTTGTGAGCTCCCAGGGCCAGGCTGGTGACTCCCAGACGGTCAAAGTCGACCGGGATCTTGCCCACAGCCTGCACCGCGTCCAAGTGAAATGGAATCCGCAATTCACGGCATCGCGCGGACAGCGGTTCCACATCCTGAATCACGCCGGTTTCATTGTGCGCCAGGATGATGGTCACCAGTTTCAGCTCATCCCAGGGCAGGCTGTCCACGGCGTCCGGCAACAGACAGCCGCCGGCGTCGACTGGCAAATGCGTCTTCTGCCAGCCGCGTTGTTCCAGTTGGAGACAGGCCTGGACGGTGGCCGGATGTTCGCCGGCCGTCAGCCCGATGGTTCCCGGAGCGGATGCGGTGAGGCCGAACACCGCCAGGTTCGTCGATTCCGTGCCACCGCTGGTGAACAGCACTTCCTGTGGTTGCGCTCCCAGCATCGCCGCCAACTGTTCCCGCGCGTCCTCGAGCACGCGTCGGGCGATTCGACCCGCCGCGTGGCTGCTGCCGGGATTGGCATACGCCTCGGCGAAATGTTCCGCCATGACCTCGACCACTTCGGGAAATGGTCGCGTGGTGGCGTTGTTGTCCAGATAGATGGGTGTCATCGATTCCGATCTCGCGGTGATGGATATGGTCAGCGCCTGTGCCGTCCCGCAGTTTCAACACCTCAATTCCAACGACTGCATCAGCCGATCGGTCGACTCGTACGCTTCCGTCACCCACTGCTCGATGTTGTCGGGGTCCGGCGAGTATTCCAGTTCGATGGAAATTGCCCCGTCGATATTCAACTTCTTGATCTCCTGCAGGTAGGGATCGAAATCCATCACGCCCCGTCCCGGTGGCAGGTCGCCGTGGACCTTGCCGTCGCAGTCCGAGATATGCACGTGGATCGCCATGTCGTCCAGCTTGCGCAAATCGCTGGGTGGCACGTCGGCCAGCAGCAGGTGCGAGATGTCGATGTTGGCCCGCAGTGCCGGGTGGTCGACGTCCTGTATGAACTGCACCATGCGGTCGATGTTGTTCAACAGCGACAAGGGGAATGGTTCCAGTTCCAGGGCGATCTGGACTCCCAGCGACTCGGAATACTCCGCCAGCGACCGGCCGTTGGCCACGGCGGTTGCCCACTGTTCGGCCGGGGGGATCACTTCCCGATTCCAGATGTATTCGCCCAGCACCAGCAACACGTTGGACGCTTCATATTCATAGGCCAGATCCAGGTACTTGCGGACCCGCTGCATGTGGAACCGCTGCACACTGGGGTTGAAGTCGATCAACCCCACCGCCACGCAACAGATGGAAACGATGGGCAGATCCAGCCGATCACATTCCCGCTTGATCAGTGTCCGCTCGCGAACATCGATGTCTTCGGGATCGGTGAAAATGTCGATCGTGTCAAAACCGAGTTCCTTGGTTTTCTGGAGGCCCCATTCCGTTTCGCGACCGGCCTGGGCCCAGGCCGAGTTGATCAAACCGAGTTTCACGTGTTGGTCCTCGCTGCAGCGGAATCGAGATGTTTGTCTACAGTGTGCTCGGGTCGTTGTCGCCTGCGGATTCGGATGCTGACATGTGTGCCGCTTGCTTTGGAGACGGGAGTCTGTCTTATGTCTTGCGGATGCCGCCCAGCCGGGGGCAGTTGGGTTCCGGCACGCGTCCGGGTAAGTTGTGCAGTCGTGGCGATCGGGATGTGTGTCACCACCGGGTCCGACCGCACTGCGATTGTACGGCTGGGACGTGGATCACACCAGCCGCGCTGTGATGTCGGGGGCGGTGTCGTGTTGGAGTCCGTGTCGTTGCGTATTGTGGCCGGCAGACAAGCCGCGATTGTGTGGTTGCTGCTCTGAAGCGCGCGGAAAGGGAAACTCATGGATTTGCATCTGGCTGGCAGCGTGGCCGTGGTTGTGGGGGGAGCCAACGGAATCGGTCTGTCGGTTGCCGAGACATTTGCGGGCGAAGGAGCGTCGGTGGCTTTGTGGGACGTTGATCCGGCCGTGCATACGCAGGCGGATCGTGTGGCCCGTGATCGTGGAGCGTCGGTGGTCGGCGCGATTGTCGATGTGAACGATCCGGCGGCAATTGACGCAGCCCTGGCAGCGACCACCTCCGGCCTGGGCCCGGTCGATCACCTGGTTCATGCCGCGGCTGTGGGTTCGGGGCGATTTGGATTCCCGTTTACCAATCTGGATCCGTCGGACTGGCGGCCCGTACTGGAAGTCAACGTCCTGGGCCTGGTGCATGTGGCGCACGCGGTCACGCCGGACATGGTCCGCAGACAAGCGGGAAGCGTGCTGTTTGTGGCCTCGGTGGCCGGGCAGATCGGCTCACCCACCGATCCGCCGTACAGCGCCTCGAAAGCCGCCGGTATCAACTTCGCCCAGTGCATGGCCCAGGACCTGGCCCCGCACGGTGTCCGCGTGAATACGCTGTGTCCCGGCATGGTCAAGACGGCCTTGAACCAGGCCGTCTGGCAAGCCTGGAATGATCGGCAGCCGGAAGCTGACAAGCAGGATTACGAACACTGGGCCCGACAGAAGATCGAGCAGATGGTGCCGCTGGGCCGCTGGCAGACACCCCAGGACATGGCCAACATGGCCGTGTTCCTGGCGTCCGATCGTGCGGCCAATGTGACCGGTCAGACGGTCAACGTGGATGGCGGATTTGTGATGCACTGGTGAGCTCACGCGGCCGCGCGTTCCGCTATTTTCGTACGGTTGGGTTTGTCGCCTTTGCCCGATTTCAGAACACGACCCATGCTCCGGCGGGTTGATCAGCGGCGCGGCGCGGGAACACGTGGACGCAGCCGTTCTCGCTCCCCAGCCGGTAGCCGTGAGCCGCTGACCGGATTGGCGCGGGCGACCACGCTCGGCTGAAATCGGACGCGATAATCCGATAGCCGCGCGTCGGGCTCCGGGTAGTCGGTGCTGATGTATTGCGCCCCGCTGGCAAACGCCTTCTCACGCCGGCTGGTGTCCCGCTTGCGCGCCGGATGTGTGCCCGCGTCGGCGCGGGTGCGCACCAGAAACCCCTGACGCACCAGACTCTGAATCCGCTCGAAGTCGCCAACGGGATCGTTGACTTTCATCCAGGCGGCCGCCTCGTGACTGGCGTGGACGCTGGCAAACAACAGGCCTTGTTTCAGGCCGGGGTGAAATTGCAGATAGCGGTCGCGCATGCTTCCACCGTTGTCCAAAGCCAGCAGGATGCGTCCGGAAACCTGAGACATCCGGGGCCAACCCCGTTGGTGTACCGCCATCCGCAGCGTCGCCCCGCCGTCGCGGACATCGTCGGGGGTCAGCAGACGGTTGCGGGGCAGGACCTCCAGAATCTCACGTTCCAACAGCTCCAGCATCGAGCGATCGAAGGCCCGCGGTTTGGTCAACCCGGGAATCTGTCCGTCTTTCAACTCCAACAAGACCATGATGGGAACGTGCCCGGGATGCGCCCGCGACCAGACGTCGACAGCTCTGAGGGCTTGTTTCAAAGTGAACACCGTCGAACGGTAATCCACGTCTTGCACGTGGAAGATCTTGAACCCCGGCCGGGCCATGACCGATTGCGGATCAAACTCCGCGCGGGTCAGTCCCTGCAGCCGCGCGCCCAACGGCCAGGCGTACAGACCGCCGTCCGGATCCGCGAACACGTCCAACTCGATCTGACGCATCCCCAATCGTTCGAGCTGTTCCGGCAGCGGGCGGTGCTGGTAGGACAGCTCGGTCTTGCCGGCGGGATACACCAGTTCGAGCAACTTGCCCACCGCCGCCGGCGGTTCGAGATGGTAGCTGTTGTGCGTGCCGATCATCTGCAGTTGATTCAGCCGCGGATCCATCTTGGGTGTTGTCAGCCGCGGTTCGGACGCCAGCACCGAGGTCGGCAGGATTCCGATCAAGGCGGCGGTGAGGCCAACGGCCGCTGTCCGCCGGAAGTGGCACGTGTCCAGAAACGAAGTCCCCATTTGCGATCCCCGTCGTGTGGTCCACTCTCGGAACGTCGGTGTTCAGGACGGACGCGATGCGGAATCGTCCGAAGTCGCCTCGCCGGTCTCCGACCCTGAAGGCGGAAATAGCCAGGCGAACAGCAACCAGCCGGCCAGCGCGATTCCCGCGGAACTCAGCCAGATCATATTCCAGTTGGTCTCCGTTATGCCGTCCACCGTCGTTTCGAACGCTTTGCTGATCCAGCCGCTGACGAATCCGCCGATGAAAAACCCGACCCCCAGTACGAACGTGCCATACAGGTTTTGCACGCTGCCCCGAATGTCGGCCGGTGCGGTGGCGTCGATGTAGATGAACGCGGTGGCCAGGAAGCAGCCAAAGCACAGCCCGTGCATCAACTGTCCGACGCAGACCAGCGCCATCGTCGCCTCGGCGGACGCGGACAGTGCCGGCGCAAAAGCGAAAATCACGCAGCGCAGAGTGTAGGCGGCGATGCCCAGCAACATGGTCCGCTTGAATCCCGCACGTTTGATCATCCAGCCCAGGCTGGCCATCACGGCGATTTCCGCGATTTGCCCCAGGGAACTGAGCCGCTGTTCCCAGGCGCCTTGGATCCCGCATTCACTCAGGATGTACTTCAGGTACGGACTGTTCACCACGAAGAAGAACTTGTGTACGACGGCCACGATGATGCTGACGCTGATCAGGATCAGAAACCGTTGCTGTCGGGCGAGCCGCATGGCCAGACCCGGGGCGAACTTGCGGTTGGGATCGGGAATGGGAGGCGTGTGGGGAAGCAGCAGGGAATAGACGCCCATCACCAGGCCGGCGATGCCGGCGGCCAACAGCGCCACGCCCCGGCCGTCATCCAGCTCGGTTCCCGTCAGGCCCTTCAAGAACACCAGTTCGATCAACCAGGCCGGTACGATGAAACCCAACGTGCCGAACAAGCGGATCCAGGGAAAGAACCGTTCCCGCTCGTCGTCCTTCAGATGATAAAACGTCAGCGAGTTGGTGAGCATCATCGAGGGAACGTAGAGCAGTGAGTACAGCACGCCCAGGACGAGAATCGGTGTGATCGATGTCTGCTGGTACAGGGCCAGCATCGTCACCCCGCCGCTCAAATGACAGAAGGCCAGGACGCGGTCGGTGGCGAATTTGCGGTCGACCAACTGCCCGATCACAAACGGCGCGAACAAGGGGCCGACGGCCAGGGCGGAGCCGAAATAGCCGACATCAAGTTTGCTGAACTTGAGCGTGTCTTGCAGATAGAGTGAGATGATCGGCAGGTAGCAGCCCTGCACGAAATACTGAATGAACATCATCAGGCACAACCGCGTCTTCAGAGCGGACACGCGCGGGGTTGTGTTGTCGATGATCGGTTTCGAAGTCATGAGCCGTCGCCGCATTCCGGTGTTGGATCCGCGCTGATCCTGACAGAATCGCAGTGCGGGGACAATGCCGAGGGGCGCCCGAGCACTCGGACCGGTCCCGGTCGGGAAACAGAAGATCGCGGTCAGCGCGGATCGGCAGTGGATTGTCGCCGGTGATCTGCGTGGTCCAGCTCTCGGCGATGCCGGCCCGGGATCAGAGCCGCGGTCGGGAGTACAGTTCGTCCAGCAGCCGCACACTGGTACGGAAGACCGCCGCGTTGGCCCGCGCCTCGTTTTCCAGGAGCGACAAGTCCACGATGGCCGCCGACGTGTCTCGCGCCGGTTGTCCGTCAGCGACCGCCCCGCCGCTGGCGACTTCGTGCGCGATGGCGTCCAACCGCTGCGATACGCGATTCAATCCCGAAGCCGCGGTGTGCGCCGCGCTGGTTAACGATCCGATTCTCATGATGTTTGTCGCTCTGTGCTGGATGCGGAATTCGATGGTTTGTGCAGACCGCAGGGATTGCCGACTGTGGAGTTTGCGGTCCGACTTGCGGGTCCTACCTGAAGGCGATTGCGTTGAGTAATGTCAGCACCGACTCGTTGCGTGAATTGGCGATGGACAGGACGTTGAGGGTGGTTTCCTGGAGCAGCAGGTTGTTGGCCAGTTGCGCGGATTCGATGGCCACATCGGTGTCCTGGATGGCCGACAGCGCCGAGGCAGAGTTCTCGATCATTGATGTCACAGTGCGGCTGGCACTGTCCAGAGTGTAAGACTGGAAGCTGCCGATGACGGCTTGGCCGCGCAAAGCTTCGGCCAGGGCCTCGTCGATGACCTGAATGGCCTCGGCGGCGTTGCCGCTGGTCAGCGAAAACTGTCCGCCGCTGCGGATCGCGTCCAGGTTGCCGGTGGCGCCGCCCAGGCTGGTTGTTGTCAGGTTGGGCATGCCGATGCGTTGGGTGTCGTGGGCGTTGATCCCCACCACGAAATTCAGGCCAGACCCCGACAGCTCGAACGAACTGATCGCTCCCGAAGCCGACGGGTCCAGTTCGATGACCGCGGCTACGTCTGCCGTGGTGTAAGACAGCGTAGTGCCGTCAGCGGTGAGCGTCGAGCCGTTGACCGTGGCCTCCGCGTCGCTTCCGGTCGCCGTTCCCCCACCCGTCAAAGAGAAATAACCCTCGGTGGCTGTGATTGTGAACGCAGCCTGGCTGCCGTAGTCGACCGTCGCGAAATCGACCTGGGAGGCATCCTTGCGAGTGGCGGTCACTCCCGTGAGGTAGCTGGTGGCGTTGACGGCGGTTTCGATGTCGGTCGTCGAGGCTCCGCTGTTCATGCTCACCGACGCCGACCCGTCGGGGCCTTCGATCAATATCGTCGTGTCCCCCATCAGGCTGCCGCCGGTGTAGCTGTCGGTGGCCTGCTTGGCCGCGGAGGTGACGTTGATGGCAACTGTGATCGCGTCGTCAGACGTCTTGCTCAGGATGTCCACGTCCTTGATTTTTGTGTAATCCACGCCGGTGGCGCGAAAGCTGGAGCTGCCGTCGAGCATGCGTTGCCCGGTGAACGACACGCGGGCTGTGTTGTTGATCGAGCTCAGGATTTGATCGAGTTCGATCTGGTTGGCGACGATATCCGCCTGGGAGGTCGAGCCGGCGGCCTCCAACGCCAGTGTCCGCGCGGACTGCAGTTGTGTGACGATTTCCGACGCGGCCGCGTCGGCGGTGCTCAGTTGCGCCTGGGCGCGGCCGATGGCGTTGGTCGTCGCTTCGGCGGCCGACAACTCCCGTTCCAGCACCGAAGCCTGTATCAGGCCCTTGGGGTCATCTTTGGCCGAGTTGATGCGTTTGAGGGTGCTCAGGCGTTGGGTGTTCTCTGAAATCGCCTGCCCCAATTCCCGCAAGCGTCGCAGCGCTCGGAGTTGATCGGTTGAGTAGGGAAACCGTTCAGTGATTCCCAACATACCTGTCGCTCCAGATCATCTTGTTGTGCCCAGGGCGGTGAAGCCGTCCTGGATTCGCTGAATAACCGGATGTGCCGGCGGCAACGCGGGGAGACCGGTTTCCCATACACGACGGCGAGTCGCTGCTGCGGCGGATGGCCATCCCGGATCGACCCTGCGGCCGAAGCTGACGCCGAACCGCGACACCAGACTGTGCCATTCAAGCGTACGTCACGGCGGCCGCGTGTCAAAACGCGGAGGAGGTAACCGGCCCGGTCGGTGGCCCGGTTGTAGGGGTTAGAGCAGATCTACTTCCAGAATTTCGTGACGACGTAGAGGATCACGATGGGGGACACGATCCATGTGACCAGGAAGCCCATGAACAGAAAGGACGGCGGCAACAGGAAGTTGTCCACCAGCGCGGAGAAGATGACCGACCAGCACATGATGAGAATGCCGATTGGCTTGCGTCGCGCTTTGTCTTCGTCGGTCAGTGGTTCTTTCTTGCCGCGGGGGCCACGTTCGGTCTGGCCCGCATCGGCTGTCTTCCGCGCCTTCTTCCGCGGCTTCTTGCCCGCAGCCTGCTCGACTTCGACCTCGACCGCTTCGTCCCGCATGCCGGGTGCGTAGTGTTGGGCGATGGCCTGCTTGATGGCCAGCGGTGCTGCCAGGACGCCCCGCATCGGCAGACCGAAACGCAGGCGAAAATCGTCCTCGAGATCCGGTGTGGGTTCGTCCGAGCAGGCCACCAGCAGGACGTCTTCGTCCACGAACAGAGGCAGGATCGAGTGACGCTTGACCAGTTTGCGGGGCACGCGATCGAGTACATCGTCGTCCGGCAGCATTTCCTGAAGATCGACGTAGGGCAGACCCAGTTCCAAGGCCAGGGCCTGACTGGCCGTTTCGGCGTCGGTCAACTTCATTTGCACCACGGCGTCGCGGTTGGACAGCCCCCGCGCGTCGGCGAACTGCTCGACTTCCGCGATCTGCGATCGATCAATCTTCTGCTGGCTGGACAGCACCTGCAGCAGGCCCAGGCGACCGTATTCATTTGTGGGCTCTTCCACCTCCCGCCCAAGACTGATGTCCAGATCCCGTTTGCGTTCGGGATCGGTCAGGCACAACATGGCCTTGGCCATCTCGTTGAGCAAATCCTGGGATTCCTGCGAATACCGCCCCGTGGCGTACTTGCGCACGTGCCCGTTGAGCTTCTTGTAGTGCGCTCGGATCTTGTCGGCATCGTCTTCAAACTGAACCAGACGCAACAACTCGTAGTGATCCGGAGGGCGCGGCCCGTCAGGGATGCCCAGCCATTCCTTGTAGACGTCCACAGACAGTCTCTCCCGGCGATTACTCGATCTGGTATTCTTTTGTCAGTCGCTCGAGTGCCGTAGTCAGATCGGATTCGTTAAGTCCCGAGTCGCGGACAATCTCGGTCGCCGCTTCGTTGTTCCCAACGAGTTCCTTGGCCGAGGCGCTGATGCGACCACTGGAATTGTAATGATATGTCAACTCGACGGGCGAACCCGATGGCAAATTCTCCGGTAGATTGAACACCCGGAAATCACCGATCAAGCTGCAGGCATCGGGATCGCTGGCTTCGCCTTCAAGAACCTCCACATGTACCCGTTGCTGGTTCTGAGAGTTGGTCACGAATCGCTGGCTCTTGGAGTGCGGCACCGGTGTGTTCTTAGGAATCATGATGTGGTTGATCTTCCGAGACGTGTCGTTGGGATCGGTGACCTTGACTCCCAGCGAGTGCGAATTGACATCCGTTGTCTGGACCGACCTCAGGCGGTTGATCACCGCCTGAGCCATTCGGCTGTCACCGCCACTCGCCCGGGCCTCCAGAATCGCGGCATGGATCGCGGCGCCTTCGGCCACGGCTCGCTCCGGAATCACGTCGTGAGACGGGTCCATGCGACAGACTTCACGCAACATCTGCTCCACAACCGGCATGTATGTCGAGCCGCCGACGAGGACGACTTCGTTCAACGACTCGATGTCGATGCCGGCCTGCTGCAACACCAGCTCCGTGGTGTCCTTGGTCCGTTGCAGCAGGTCCGCCGTCATGCGTTCGAAGTCTCCGCGCGTCAAGGAAACGGTCAGTGTTTTTCCTTGGTGGTAAACGCTGATTGGCGTTTGTGCCTTCTGGCTCAATTCGCGTTTGGCGTCTTCGCACTGTTGCGAGAACTGCAGCACGCTCTCCGGGCTTTCGCTGGGATCCGTTCCGAATTTGCGCTTGAACTGCTCGACCAGATGATCGACCAGGCGTTTGCTCCAGTCGAGACCGCCGAGCATCACGTCACCATCGGTGGCCAACACTCGGAAATTGGTTGGCGTGTAACGGACAACGGTGACGTCGAAGGTGCCCCCACCCAGGTCGTAAACCAGAATTGTGCGTTCGGTGTCGGCCAGGTCCGTGCGGCCCAGCTCGCCGCGATTCCAGGCATAGGCCAGAGTGGCAGCTGTCGGTTCGTTGATGATATCCAACACGTTGAGACCCGCGATGCGGCCGGCATCCTGCGTGGCTTTGCGGCGAATGTCATTGAAGTAATAGGGGACGGTCAGCACCGCGTTGGCAATCGGGCCGATTTTCTGTTCCGCGTCCTGCTTCATCTTCTTGATGATCAGGGCCGAGATAAATTCGGGGGTCAGTTTCTTGTCCTGATAAACAACGTAGTAGTCCTTATTGCCCATCTGACGCTTGACCGCCTCCACGATCTTGGATGGATCCTCGATCGAAATCCGCTCAAACGAGGGGCCCACCATGACGCGACCTTCGTCCCCCAACAGGACGACCGACGGTGTGATTTCACGGTCATCAGAATTGTGAATGACATGCGTGCTTCCGTCGTCGTTCAACTGGGCAATCGCCGAATACGTGGTGCCCAAGTCGATTCCGACAGTGTGACCTTCGAGTAGATTCATGGTGTTGCCTCAGCGGTTGTTCGCAGCGGGGGTCAAGTTACGAGTTTGTGAACAGTTGGAGAAACGGGCGCGAATGGGCCGTCAGAAACTCCGGATTGAACGCAAACAACAGTCGCTGCAGACATTCTGCCAGTCAAACCGACCGGAATCAACCCGCTGTTGCTGTTGAGCCCGCAATAGCCCGTTCTCTCGCGTGCGTGCGTTCCCGGGTCGCCTGCGGCCTGGGAGCCTGGAGATCGCTGCGTGCAGACTTTCGTTGCTCGGGAAACTTGCGTAGAATGCAGCCCTCAGGGGCCGATTGTCGAAAGGGTGGGATTGTGGAACACGCTTTCGCAGACACTGCGGTCAGCATTGACAGCGCCGTTGCTGTGGTGTTCGAATTGCGTCCAACATGGGCACCCGAACTGCAGCGCCAGTTCCGGACGCCGTCTGTGCGCGTCCGCAGTTGTCGTGCGGTCGACGACATTGACGACTGCCTGCGAGCGGATTATCTCGCCGTCGTGCTTCTGGATCTTGATGGTGACACCGAGAGTTGTTTACGGTACCTGGGCCGACGTCTGGAGAGTTGGACCCCGGTTCCCGTGATCGCCTTGGGATCCGAGCGGATGCGGGAGTTGGAGTGGCCTGTGCGGGAATTGGGAGCAACATCGTTCGAATATGGACACGTCAACGGCGCGGAATTGGCACAGACCTGTCGCCGATTGTGGGCTTGAGTCCAGAGTCGTTGTGTGAAGGCGGGCTTCTCCGGCCAATCGCCGTTTGCATCTTGGTGGAGCAGCGAATCCCGGCAGGCTGTGTGAACCAAACGAATCGAAATGCCGGGTGCGAGTCAGTTCGGGTAACATCACACCGCAGACGGAAACCACCGCAGACGGAAACCACCGCAGACGGAAACCACCGCAGACGGAAACCTGGCCATCGCCGAACGAAAACCGGGCCATTCCCACTCCACAAGCGTCGGTCAAACAGGAACTCAGCAAACGGGATGACAAACACATGTCTGGTGCAGTCGACATTGATCCGGCCATCGCGGCCTGTCTTAAACACGTGCATGATCCGGAAATCGGCAAGACGCTCGAGTCGCTGCACATGATCAGGCAGGCGGAACGCGTTGCTGCCAACGTGGTGCGGGTTGAGGTCGAGTTGCCCACGCCCGCCTATCCGGCACGGGAACGGATCGCCGAGGGAATTCAGCAGGCGATTTCTGGTGGCTTGGCCGATGTGGAACGCGTGGATGTCGATTTCAGTTGGTCCGTTCAAGGGAGGGATTCCGGTGGCGCTTTGGGATTGCGGATCAAGAACGTGATCGCCGTCGGCAGCGGCAAGGGGGGCGTCGGTAAGAGTACCGTCGCCGCCAGCCTGGCGTTCGGATTGCAGTCGTTCGGGGCCCAGGTGGGGCTGATGGATGCTGATGTCTATGGGCCCAGCCTGCCGCACATGCTCGGTGCCACCGGGCAGCCCGCGGCCGTGGACCACCCGACTGGAACCGGAGAGACAATCACGCGGATCGAACCCATTGTGGCTGACGGGATCAAGATGATGTCGATGGGGTTCTTTGTTGATCCCGATCAGGCCGTCGTCTGGCGGGGCCCCATGTTGCACAAAGCCCTGACACAGTTTCTGAAAGACACCGAATGGGGAGAGCTTGACTATCTGGTCATCGATCTTCCGCCGGGGACCGGTGACGTGTCGCTGACACTGTCCCAGTTGCTGGGACTGGCGGGGGCGGTGGTTGTCTGCACCCCGCAGCAAGTGGCTCTGCTGGACGCCGTCAAAGCGATCAATATGTACCGGCAAGTGAAAGTGCCCCTGCTGGGCATCGTTGAGAACATGACCGGGGACGTGTTTGGCCGAGGCGGCGCGCAACGCAAAGCCGCCGAGTTGGGAGTGCCGTTTCTGGGCGAGATTCCCATTGATGCCGGTGTGCGCGTGTGCGGCGACGCGGGACGGATGGTTGATCTGTATGCGGAAGACAGCGCGGTTCGCTCGCAGCTGCTGGCTGTGTGTGAACAAACGGCCATGCAGATTGCGCGGCAGATTGTGGATTCACCCGAGGCTCCCACGCTGGAGATACTCTGAGCGATGCGGTGACAGGCAAGCGGACGCAACCTGGATGCCGCCCTTGATCCCGGGCCGTGCGGCGTGTGATGTGGATTCCGTGGTGTGTGCGATGTGAGTTTTCGAGCTGATGATGACACTCGATGAACTGTACGACGAATTCGACTACCTGGAAGATTGGGGGGATCGTTGCGATTTCCTGATCGATCTGGGATTCGAATTGCCCGCCTTGCCGGATGCGGCACGTACCGAAGCCAACCGAGTGCACGGATGTCAGAGCAACGTGTGGTTGATCGCTCAGGTAACGGAAGCGGATCCACCCGTCATGGAAATCTCGGCTGACAGTGATGCCATGATTGTCCGAGGATTGATCGCCGTGCTGCTGATGGCCTTCTCGGGAAATTGCGTGGAGGACGTCTTGAAGGTCGATGCTCAGGCGGTGTTTACTCGGCTGGGACTGACACGCCACTTGAGCGTGGCTCGCAAGAACGGACTGGCCGGCATGGTCAACCGGATTCGCCTGCTCGCCGCTCGCCATGCGGATGCGGGAGCTTAACGGATATGACGGATTCTCCTGCCCCCCGCTCGTTCGACGTCGAAGCTGTTCGCAGCGATTTCCCCATCTTCGACCAACGGCTGTCATCCGATCTGCCGCTCACCTATCTCGACAGCGGAGCTTCCGCTCAGAAACCGAGATGCGTGATCGACAAGGAGCGAGAAGTTTACGAACAGTACTATGCCAACGCCTACCGCGGGGTCTACCGTTTTGGAGCTCAGATCGACGACGAGATGGAATCCGCACGTGCACGTGTCGGCGAGTTCCTGGGAGCCCGATCGGCGGCTGAGATTATTTTCACTTCGGGCGCGACAATGTCGATCAACCTGGTGGCTCGCTGCTGGGGCGGTCGCCACTTGCAAGCCGGCGACGAAGTGCTGTTGAACGCGGCGGAGCACCACGCCAACCTGGTGCCCTGGCAAATGGTCGCCCAGCAGCGCGGCGCTCGATTGCGGTTTATCCCGCTGCTGGCGGACGGACGGCTGGATATGGACGGTCTGGATCAGGTGCTCGGTGAGCGCACCAGGTTGGTCGCGGTCAGCGGGATGACGAACGTGTTCGGTACGATCAACCCGTTGGCCGAGATTGTCGACCGCGCGCAGAAGCACGGTGCTCTGGTGGCCGTCGACGGTGCCCAGAGCGTTCCACACCTGGCGACCGACGTGGGAAATCCTCCCATCGATTTTCTGGCGTTCTCCGGTCACAAGATTTTCGGACCGTCGGGAGTGGGAGTGTTGTATGGCCGTCGGGAATTGTTGCAAGACATGGACCCATTCCTGGGTGGGGGCCACATGATCGCGCGTGTGGAACAGCAGGCATCGACGTGGGCCGATCCACCGGCGCGATTTGAAGCGGGGACTCCTCCGATCGCACAGGCCATCGCACTGGGGACCGCCATCGATTACGTGTCGTCGTTGGGTTGGGACTCGATTCAGGATCACGAACATCAGCTGCTGAGTTACGCGCACCAACGCTTGCTCGAAGTTCCCGGTATGCGGATCCACGGTCCGGACATCGAGCACAAGGGGGCCATTATCTGTTTCACGGTCGACGACGCGCATCCGGAAGACCTGGCGCAACTGCTTGACCGTCGAGGAGTGTTTGTGCGGCATGGACACCACTGCGCCATGCCGCTGCACGCCTGGCTGGGGCAGGCCGCCACGGTACGAGCCAGCCTGTCGCTGTACAACACGCTGGCGGACATCGATCGCCTGGTGGAGGCCCTGCATTTCGCCCGTCAAAAACTGCGGCTGGACTGAATCGGCGGCGGTTGGCCCGTGTTGGGTTGGCCCGTGGTCGAGTTCGCGGGGACGTGACCCGGCCTGCGTGTCTGCCGGCTCCAATACCGCAGCACGCACCGCGATCTCAGTCGGCGAACAAGGCGTTCACGAAACCGTCGGCATCGAACAACTCGATGTCCTCTACCTGCTCGCCCACGCCGATGTACTTCACCGGAATCCCCAGTTGCTGTCGAATGGCCACCACGATGCCACCTTTGGCGGTGCCGTCCAGTTTGGCCAGGATGATGCCCGAACAGCTGACGGCCTCCGAAAACTTCAAGGCCTGGCTGATACCGTTTTGACCGGTCGTGGCATCCAGGACCAGCAGGCTTTCGTGGGGTGCGCCGGGGATCAGATTGCCGATCACGCGGTCAATCTTGGCCAGCTCGTCCATCAGGTTCCGCTGAGTCTGCAGACGTCCCGCGGTGTCGATGATCACAAAATCCGCTTGGGTTTCGAGTCCCCGTTCGCATCCCGCGTAGGCCACACTGGCCGGATCCGTGCCGTCGGGGCGCGTGACGATATCGCAGCCCAGCCGGCCACTCCACATCTTCAACTGCTCGACCGCCGCCGCCCGAAATGTGTCGCCGGCGGCCAGCACCACGCTGTGTCCCGTTGATTTCAACAGGCCGGCCAGCTTGGCGATCGACGTTGTCTTGCCCACGCCGTTGACACCGGCCACCAGAATGACCGTCGGGCCGCTCGGGGCCCTGTTCACCGGAGACAGCGGATCGTTGACGTCCCAGTCGGTCTCACCCTGGCTGAGCAGCAGGCTCCGCAACGTGTTCTTGACCGTATCCCAGATGGCGTCGATGTCCACGGTCCGACCCAAGTGCTCCAGGCGCAGTTGATCGACGATCGCGGTCGATGCCTGGACGCCCATGTCCGTTCGAATCAGCCGAGCTTCAAATTTATCCAATTGCGTCTCGTCCAGCAGTTCACCCGCGCAGAACAGATCGCGCACGTCCGTCCGCAATAACTGCTTGGTCTTGTGTAGACCGCGTTTCAGCCTGTCAAACAGCCCCATCCCACATCTCCGTTTGGTCTTTTCCGCCGCGGTTGTTCGACGGCGCCGGTGCGGCCAGCATCATAAGCGGTCTCATCAAAGAAGCAACAGTTGGCGACCGTCGATGAACAAGCGAAAGCTTGGCGCGCAACGGTCTCGCTGAGGCTGTTGGATAGCGCGCCAACGAAATAGTCATTTCATTCCGTACGTTGCGAACACGCAAGACCAGCGCAGTCCGGGACCACGCCTTAAGCTGTACCATTGATGACGGCTGTGAACGCGCCACTCGAGTTCTTAATAGTTGAGTGAAGTGCCAACCGATACTCGGCACTGGTCTCACTGGATTTGTCCGGCGCTCGCAATCACGAATCAGGTGTGAACGACTCGACTTCATCAACTTGTCACTAGGCCCCGGGCGCTGAAATTCGTTCTGGTTGAGTACCTCACAGTCTCCAGCCGACGCGAGTCGGAGGGGAAGGAATCCACCTTTTCAAGACGGAATAACGGGAGTATCCAATGACTAACGGTTTCATGAGAAGGGTCCGGCTGGTTGCGCTCGCCATCGGCGGCGTCGGCCTGATCTGCGGCAGCACGGCGATCGCCGGCGACAAACTGTTCAATGAAGTCGGTGACAAACTTACTGAGCAACTGTCGGCATTGACCAAAGATGACTGTGCCCCGAAAGCAGCGTGCGGAACGAGCTGCGGCAGCAGTTGTGGAGACAGTGGCTGCTGTCTCGGCGAACCTTACCGACTGTTCGACGAAGACGTGACCATCGGTGGCTGGATGCAATTCGGTTACCACAGCGACGCCACGATCAATGGTGGCCCGCTCTCAAACGATGTCAACACACATCCCGAGAATCTCAATCTGCACCAACTGTGGTTGTACGCCGAAGATGCCGCTGACGGAAGTTGCGGACTCGACATCGGTTGGCGCGTCGACGTGCTCTATGGTGTCGATGCTCAGAACACGCAGTCCTACGGCAACGATCCCGGCAATTATGATTTCCTCAACGGACTGAATCACGGGATCTACGGCTGGGCCATACCCCAGGCGTATGTCGATGTCGCCGACGGCGACTGGTCTGTCAAGCTGGGGCATTTCTTCAGCCCGGTTGGCTACGAGAAAATCGCCGCTCCCAGTAACTTCTTCTACAGCCACTCGTTCGCCATGCGGCGCGCTGAGCCGTGGACGCACACCGGTCTGCTGGTCACCTACGCAGCGGGCGACGACCTGGATCTTTACGGTGGCTGGAGTGCGGGTTGGGATACCGGATTCGATCGCACCAACAACGGCAGCACGTTCATCGGTGGTGCCAGCATGGATCTCAGCGACGATACCAACGTGTCCTACATCATGACACTGGGCAACTTTGGCTGGCGTGAAGAAGGCTACAGCCACAGCCTGGTCATGCAGCACAGCGTGACCTGCAACCTGGACTACATCGTCCAGAGCGATCTGGTGGAAACCAATGCTGGTCAAGATCACCAGTTCGGTATCAACCAGTACCTGATCTACCGGGTTGATGAATGCCTGGGCCTGGGAGCTCGCCTCGAATGGTTCAAGGCCGACAGCCTGTCGATCAACGAAATGACTTTTGGTGCCAACATTCGCGCCGATGCGAATATTGTTGTGCGACCAGAAATCCGACACGAATGGTCTGAGGCTCTCAATTACGATCAAACGATCTTCGGTATTGACGCCATCATCACCTTCTGAGAATTCTTTTGGGAATTCTTGGTGAGCTGATTCGCGAACCGCCGTTCACTTCCGTGAGCGGCGGTTCGTTTTTGCGCGCTCCTGTCGACGATTGCGCCCCGGTTCGGCCACCGGACATCCGGTTCGCCATCCGATCCCGTTGGCGGTGTTCTCCGAGTGCCCGTTCATCGTCGAATCCGCACGGTTCCGCAAAACGGACCGCTTCCGCCATGGCACAGCCGGCAGACGTTGACTCGCTGCCGGCCAGTTGCGACGATGGCTATCGGCAATCGCATGTGCTGCTTTCAGCTGGGCAGCTGCCTGTGGTTTGTGGATTTTGGCCTGAATCCGATAAGAGGGGCGATGGATGCTGGGATCGACGCGGAAACCGTGGAATCGCCTCCTGGGGTGTCCCGGGATGACAACCGTACTCGGGCTGCTGTTGTGTGGTGGTACGCTGTGGGCCGACGATCCCCAGGTGCTGATTGGCCACACCGATCCGGTATATGCCGTCGACTTCACCCCGGATGGCCGCTGGATCGTTACCGGCAGCTTTGACAAATCCCTGAAGCTGTGGGATGCGCAAAAACTCCAACCGGTCCGCACCATGACCGGCCACACGGGTCTGGTGCTGAGCGTACGGGTCTCCAAAGACGGCAGCCGCATCGCCTCGGGTGGGTTGGACAAGACGATCAAACTTTGGGACGTGCCCCTCAATACGCCCTTGGCCGATCTGGCCCAACATCCCGGAGGCGCAACCGCTTGCGCTATTCAAGCTGACGGATCACACTTTCTCAGCGGCGGCCGTGACAAGTTGATCAAATTGTGGAGCCTGCCCGACCACAAGCTCATCCGCGCCTTTCCGGCATTGCCCCAGCCGGTGGCGGTGGCCGCGATCCGCAAGGATGGAAAACAGGTGGCGGCCGGTGATACGCGCGGCCAGTTGCATGTGTTCGACGCCGCCGATGGAAGTCTTCAGGGGCGGGTGGGCGCTCATGCTGGCGAGTTGACGGGGGCCGCGTTTGCCGCCAACAACACCATGCTGGTTACCTGTGGAGCCGACGGACTGCTCAAACGCTGGCCCGTCAAACTGCCCACGCCTGTTCGGGTTACCGGACACACGGCTGCCGTCACCGCGATGGCACTGAACGCCGCCGGCAGTCTGGTGGCTTCCGCCTCCCAAGACAAAACGGCTCGCATCTGGCAGCGCACCGATGGAAAACAACTGCGAACGCTTGATGGCCACACCGACGTGGTCACCGATATTGCTTTCAATCAAAGCGGAAACCGTGTTGTCACCGGATGCGCCGACAAGATTACGCGCTTGTTTGATGCCGGCAACGGCAAATTGATCAAGGCCTTTCCCGCGATGAGTGCTGCGGTCAGCGCCGTGGCGCTCAACAAGGGTGGCGACCGCGTCGCGGCCGCCGATGCCGCCGGACAGGTGCGGATTTGGAATGCCGCGAAGGATGAAGAACCGCAGGCTTTGGAAGGCCACCAGGGTCCCGTGCGGGCTCTCGCGTTTCACACCAGCGGATCCCGGGTGGTAACCGGCGGGATCGACAAGACGATCCGTGTCTGGAACCTGGCCGACGGCAAACAGCAAAGCCAGATCGATTGCACTGCTGCGGTGAGCTCGCTGGGACTCTCGGCCAACTCGGCCCAGGTCGTCGCTGGCTGTGATGACAACCTCGTCCGCGTGTTCAATCTGGCGGACGGCAAACCGGTTGCGCAATTTTCCGGACACTCCGCCGCGATTGGTGGAGTTGTCTTTAGCCGAGACAACAAGCGGGTTGTGTCTTCCAGCGCCGACGGGACGGTTCGCGTCTGGGATCTGAAGACCAGCATCGAAGTGCAGTGGTTCGCCGGAGCCAAAACTTCCGTGCGAGGGCTGGGTATGGTTTCGGACAGCCGCACCATCGTCGCTCCCGGACCCGACAACACCCTGTGGGTCGACGCCGTATCCGCACAGTTTGCCGTGCGGGCTGACCCGCAACAGGTCAACGGCCTGTCGCTCTCGGCAAACGGAGCGCTGTGTGCCACGGCCGGCAACGACGGAGTGGTCAAGACGTGGAACACCAGCAATGGTTCCCCGGGGAAGACCTATGCCGGGCACGAAGGTCCCGTGTTCTCCGTGTCGCTCAGTCCCGCCAACCAGCAGGTCGCCGCCGGCGGTGTGGACAAAAAACTCCTGGTCTGGAAACTCAGCGACTCACGGTTGCAGCTGAAGATTGATACTCCGGCCACGATCACCAGCGTGCGGTTCAGTGCCGACAGCACCAAGTTGATTTGCGCCGGCGCAGACCACGCTATTCGCAGCTTCAGCCCCGTTCCACCCAACCCCCAACCGCCCGAACCCCCCGGTCGCGAGCCGGCCCAGATTATGCAAGGTCATACCGGAGCCATTCACGCTCTGGCTTTCGCTCCCGATAACCGCACCGCCTTGTCCGCCGCGCAGGACGGAAGCGTCAAGAGCTGGTCGGTGGCCGCCAGCAGCTTTTCGGCCAGTTTGGCCGGACATTCTTCCCAGGTGTATGGAGTCGACTTCAGCCCCGATGGGAAACACGTGGTCTCGGCTTCCAATGACAAGACCGTTCGCTTGTGGGATATCGTCAAGAACAAAGTCGTCAGAACCTTGTCCACGCAGCCGGCGACTGTCTATGCCGTGCAGTTCAGTCCGGACGGTAAAACCGTGGCCACCGGCGGGGCCGACAAGACCGTGAGGCTGATCGACGTCAGCAGCGGCAACGAACTGCTCCGCTTCACAGGTCCCGAACATCCGGTGTACTCCATCACGTTCAGCCCCGATGGCAAACGGATCGCCGGCGGAGGAGTGGGACTCGGTGACAACCGCAGTGTGTTCGTGTGGGAAATCGATAAACCGCAGCCGGTTCAAGTGCTCAAGGGACACCGCGATGACTTGTACCGGGTGCAGTTCAATCCGCGGGGTACGCGGTTGCTGTCCGCCGGTTATAGTGGCACGCTGGCTATCTGGGACCCCGGAGCAGGAAAACCCGTGTTTGAAACCCGGATGCCCATCGTGTTGTATTCGGCCAGCTATTCCAGCGACGGGAAACGCGTCGCTGTGACAGCCAGTGACCATAAATCGTATTTGATCAACGTGCCCGACAATGCCCAATAGCGACCATGCCCGATAGCCTGGACACGCTGCGCGGACGGGTCGCGGCGGAATCGGGGTCAGCGGCGCGAGGACTGATGTGTGCGTCTGCGACGTGGGCGTGTCCGCAGCTCCACGTTTTCAGTCGTCAACCTTGGAACAGCCAGCCAGGTGCATGCCGACGGGATTCCCGGTCACAACGGGATGAGCAGGTCACAACGCTATGAACAGCCCGCGACGGTTTGCAGCATCGCAGGACACGATTGCCGGAGCCGGCCGGCGATTGCGGTCTGGCAACCTCAGCTGTGTGGCGTTACTGCAACAGTGCCTGTCGGCGATTGACCAACAGGAAGCGGAACTGGCGGCCTGGGTCCACGTCGACCGCCACGGGGCACGCGATCAAGCCGAGCAACGGGACCGCGACTTCGAACGCGGCATCGATCGCGGAGGCCTGCAGGGGATCCCGGTGGGCATCAAGGACATTATTGATGTGGCCGGCATTCCCACCGGGGGGGGATCCCAGCGGTTGCAGGCCGGTCCACCGGCTGCGGAGGACGCGGCCGTCGTCCAGCGCTTGCGTCAGGCGGGAGCCGTGATTCTGGGAAAAACAGTGACCACGCCCTTCGCCTGCTACGATCCGCCGGCCACACGCAATCCCTGGCACGCCGATCACACTCCGGGTGGCTCGTCCAGCGGATCGGCGGTCGCGGTTGCCGCCGGCATGTGTTACGCGGCTCTGGGTTCCCAGACCGGGGGATCGATCACGCGTCCGGCCGCCTACTGTGGAGTCGCCGGTTTGAAGCCGACGTATCGCAGAGTCAATCTGCGGGGTGTGTTGCCTGTGGCGCCGGCACTGGACCACGTTGGTCCGCTGGGGCGTTGTGTGCAGGACCTGGCCGCGATGTTCGCACACCTGTGCGGAGACGATCCCGCTAACCCGTCGCCCGTGTTGGACCCACCGCCCGGCACGCCGTCCGCTACGGCGTGGCCCTTACCCGAAGCCAGGCAGCCCATCCGGATCGGATGTCTGTCCGGGTTGTTTGTCGCCGGCGGTGAGACCGAAGCCCTGACGATTCTGGAACGGGCCCTGGACACGCTGGCTGAGCGCGGTGCCCAGGTCGTCCCGGCCCATTTGCCGGCCGAGTTTCCCGAACACGCCGATCATCATCGCCGCATCATGGCGTCCGAGGCCGCAGCGTTCCACGACACCTGGTTCTCACAGTATCCCGACGACTACCCGCCGGGAATCCGCGCGCTGATCGAGGAAGGCCGGCGCACTGCGGCCACCGACTACATCTCCAGCCGCGCGCATCAAATCACGCTCCGCTCGGCAATCGACGCCGCGTGGCAACAGATCGATGTCTGGGCCTGCCTGGCGGCACCTGGCCCCGCTCCCAGCCGGGACACGACGGGAAGTCCCGCGTTCAATGCGCCCTGGAGCTATCTGGGATTGCCCACGGTGACATTTCCCCTGGGACGGACGGCAAACGGATTGCCGATTGGCATTCAGCTGGTCGGCCGGCGTAATATGGATGCCGAGTTGTTGTCGATTGCCGCGGCCTGTGAATGCGTGCTCCAGGGCGAGCAGGCATCCGCCGCGCCCTGAAGTGTGGGGAGTCCAGATGAGCGGTGCGCAAACACGGGAATCACGCCCGTCCAGCCATCGCCGCCGCTGGGGTTTCCGCTGCGCCGCCGTGTTGCTGGGCCTCAGCGTGTTCCCGCTGGCCGAAATACTGTGTGCCTGTTTCGGTTGGGGCGTGCGTCACGATGCGGACGACCCCTTCGTCGGCTTCAGTGACATCTATCCCCTGTTCGTGCAGAACGCCGCGGGCACGCATTGGGAGATTCCCAAGTCGCGACGCAAGTTCTTCAAACCCGAGAGTTTTCCGGTGGCCAAAGACGGCGTTCGCCGCGTGTTCTGTTTTGGCGGCTCGACCGTGCAGGGACGGCCGTTTGCCACCGAGACGTCGTTCACGAGCTGGCTGGAAATCGCCTTGAACTGCGCCACCCCGGAACAGGATTGGCGGGTGATCAACTGCGGGGGCGTGTCGTACGCCAGTTACCGGCTGGTGCCGATTGTCGAGGAGTGCCTGCGATACGATCCCGACGTGTTCGTGATCTGTACCGGACACAACGAGTTTCTCGAGGAACGCACGTATGCCCATGTCAAATTCGCTCCGACGTGGTTGTCCACCACGCAGCATTTGCTGTCTCAGAGCCGCGTCGTGACGCTCGTGCGATCGGCGATCCGACGAGAATCGTCGCCGGATGCCCAGCCACGACGTGACGTGTTGCAGGCCGAGGTCGATGCGCTGTTGGATTATCGGGGAGGCATCCGAGCCTATCAACGTGACCTGGAATGGAAACGGGGAGTCGTGCGGCATTACGAATACAACGTCCGCCGCATGATCGACATCGCCCGGGCACACGGTGTGACCGTCTTGCTTGTGCAGCCTCCCTCAAACCTCAGCGATTGCCCGCCGTTCAAGTCCAGTTCGGGATCCGATTGCGCAGACGCGGATCGCGCGCGGCGCGATGCCTGGCTGGTCCAGGCCCGCGCAGCGCAGCGGGCAGATGTCAAACAGGCGACGCGCTGTTTTGAGAATGCTCTGGAGATCGATAACCAGTACGCCATCGTGTGGTACGAACTGGGAAAGTGCTACGAAGCGTTGCACGATGCCGACCGGGCACGGCAGGCGTTCCTGCAGGCGCGCGAACAGGACATCTGTCCGCTGAGGATGATTGCCCCGCTGGAAACCGCCCTGCAGCGCGTGGCCCGCGACACGGAGACCCCCCTGGTGAATGCCCATGCCGTGTTGGAACGGCAGGTTCCCGACGGGATTCTGGGGGATTTCCTGCTGGTCGATCACATTCACCCGTCCATTCGAGGACACCAGATGATCGCCGAACGCTTGGCGAGTGTCGTGATGGAACTGGTCGACCTGACGCCCTCAGCTGACTGGAGACAACAGGCGCATGCACAGTGGAAACGGCGGTTTGAGTCGTTGGATGCCATGTACTTTTTACACGGCAAACGGACTCTGGAGGCCTTGCGCGCGTGGACCAAGGGGCGGGCCGACGGTCCGCCGATCGAATCGCGGTCCGCCCCGGAATCCTCTCGGCCGCCGGACGCTCAAACCACCCGGCCGTGACACATCCCAGGCCGGCGATTCCCGTTTTTCCGAGCCGAGAGCGATGCGGCCGGTGGTCAAATACCGCAGAGACAACGCACAACGCAAACACAACCCAGTTGGCAGAATGTGATCCGTGGCCGAGGATTCCCGGACTTCTGCCGTCATTGCGGTGGATGGAAGCACCGTTTGTGCAGTATACTGGAGGGTGCCCTGTGGGGTGCGAAACCACTGTCCGTGTTCCTTCCCCCGGAGAGTCGCAATGTTTCGGTTGACGAGTGCCCATACGATTGCTCTGAGTGTCACATTTGTTCTTGCCGGCAGCGGTTACCAGACCGTGGAAGCTCAGAACCAGGGACTGACTCAGAACCAGGGACAGTCGGGCAACACCGCCACCAGCGCGGCGCGGGCCACCGCCAATGGCGCGACCGGGAGTCAGAATTTCGGAGCCACCCAACAGCAGAGTTTCGGCGCGACCGGCGGCACCAGCGCGGCGCAGCAGGCCGCGCAGAGCGGTCAGTTTGTCGGCCGCGGTACCGATTCCAGCCAGTTCGTCGGCCGGGGCAGCGCCGGACAGCAGTCCAGCCGAGGCCAATCGAGTCAGTTCGGTCGTGGTTCCCAGTCGTCGCGACGCAACGTCAATCAGTCCAGAGGCTCGACGACCCGCAATCTGCGCGTGGTGCGACCCCGTGTGCGAGTCGCCTTTACGCATCCCACAATTCCCACCGCCAACCTGACGACCAATTTGAGCGGCCAGCTGCAACGATTTACCGTGCAGAACAAGTTGCCGAATGTGCGATTTGAGGTCGATCAGGCTTCCACGGTGGTCTTGCGGGGGGAAGTACCCTCGAACGGCACCCGTCGACTGCTCGAAATTGTCGCCCGCATGGAGCCCGGAGTGCGCAAGGTGCGGAATGAGCTCGTCGTGTTGGCCGACGCAGGCGACGCAGGCGACGAAACCCCGTAAGCACGCCCCGCTGCCTGTCTGCAAGTGTCAGCGACGCGACGCGCGGCAGCCGGCCCTGTGACGCTCGGACCGTTGACCAAGGCCGCGTGCGTCTGCTGGACAATTCCCCGCGGCCCCGTGTAGAGTGCTGGTGCAGACTGCCCAGAGTCCGGTCGCCCGTTTGTGCAAACGCGGCTCAGGCCGGGCCGTGCCAGGGAGACGGCCGGTGATCAGGCGCTCGTTGCTGTTGGTTGCTGTGGCCCTGTTGCTGTGCAGCCCGGGTTGCCGCGAAGATGCGGCGTATCCCGCGCGGCCCTTGAGTGTGATCTGCCCCTGGTCCGTCGGTGGAGGCACCGACCGCGTTTCGCGGCAGATCGCCTTTTATCTGGAACACGAATTGGGTGTTCCGGTGAATGTGATCAACGCAACCGGCGGTCGAGGCGTGACCGGGCACGGTCGGATTCTCAAGGCGCGGCCCGACGGTTATACGCTGGGCATGGTCACGCTGGAATTGAACATGCTGCATTGGCAGGATCTGACCTCCATCACCTGGCGGGATGCCGAGCCTCTGATGTCGGTCAATGAGGATGCGGCTGCGATCTGGGTTCGGCGGGATTCTCCCTGGTCGACGATCGATCAGTTGCTGCAGGATGTTCGGCAGAACCCGGGGCAGTTGACCGCTTCGGGAACCGCCAGTGGCGGAGCCTGGCACCTGGCGCTGGCCGGCTGGCTCGAAGCCGCGGGACTCAAGCCACAGGACATCAAATGGATTCCCATGAACGGTTCCGCTCCGAGTTTGCAGGAATTGATGAGTGACGGGATCGACCTGGTGTGCTGCAGTCTGCCCGAGGCCCGGACGCGGTTGGCCGATCTCCGTTGCCTGGCGGTGATGTCCGAATCCCGGGTTCCCGGCTGGGACGACGTACCGACCATGATCGAGAGCGGTACCGATTGGACATTGGTGGGCTGGCGGGGGCTGGCCGTTCCCGTGGGCACACCCCCGGATCGCGTGCGGCGACTGGTGGGGGCACTGCGGCGGATCGTCTCGGGGCAGACCCGCATCCAAGGCAAGACTTTTCCAGATTTCATGCGGTCCGAGGGCTTCAACAATCGCTGGCGCCCGCCGGAGGACTTCCGGGACTTCTTGCAGGTCAACGATGCCAAGTTCGGCCGTCTGCTGACCAGTCCCGCCTTCGCCACGATCGGCAGCGGACGCTTTGGGCCGATGTTGTACCCGGCCGGATTGGCCGTGATCGCCGTCCTGGTGATGGGAGGGCTGTGGGCCGGCCGGCGGCAGGTGCCGCCCGCG
>Ga0315336_1002391_pt1 | contig 28927 bp, 24 predicted proteins | sample ASW5metaG_FD_204512 | JGI IMG/M metagenome (GOLD analysis project Ga0315336, IMG submission 204512) | Ammonia-oxidizing marine archaeal communities from Monterey Bay, California, United States - ASW #5 | ecosystem: Environmental > Aquatic > Marine > Intertidal zone | place: USA: California... | reverse complement strand
AGCCCGTCGCTGAAGAAGAGACTGAGCCCGAAGCGGAGGCTGCTGAAGAGGAGCCCGTCGCTGAAGAAGAGACTGAGCCCGAAGCGGAGGCTGCTGAAGCGGAGCTCGCCCCTGAATTAGCGGCTGAGCCCGAGGTGGAGGCTGTCGAAGAAGAGGCCGAGCCTGAAGCGGAGGCCGCGGAAGAAAAGAAACCAGCCGCTAAGAAGGCGCCAGCCGGCAAGAAGAAACCGGCCGCGAAGAAGCCGGCCGCCGCGAAGAAGAAGCCGGCCGCCAAGCCGAAGGAAAAGAAGTCGAAGTAACTTCCTGCGCGTACCGTCATGGGTAAGACCGACGCACCGCAGCATCTGGTCGTGGGGCACCTCAACAAGGCCCACGGCACCAAGGGCGAGATCTTCATCTGGTCACTGACCGACCACCCCGAGAGCACGTTCGCTCCCGGGGTGGATCTGTACCTAGGTGACACGAACGGCGATCTGCCCATTGGCGCACCGACGCTGCGAATCGAGGCGAGTCGTGCTTATCGCCGTGGGTTCCTGGTTCGTTTTGAAGGGGTCCACGACCGGACTGGAATGGAGGATCTGCTGGACCGGTACGTCTTGCGTGCCGTGGAGCAGCTCGAAGAACTGGAGGAGGGTGAGACCTTCTATCACGACCTCCTCGGCATGGAGGTCTTCACCGTCGAGGGCGAGCCGATTGGCGAGGTCATCGAGGTTTACGAGTTGAGGCCAGCCGACCTCCTGGAAATCCGGGGTGCGGACAAGACCTTCATGATCCCATATATCTCGCAGATGGTCCAATCGGTGAGTGTGGCGGACAATCGCATCGTTCTCGACCCACCTCCGGGCCTCTTGGAGGTTTAGCGTGGGCGGTCACGATCCAATAACGATCAATATCGTCACGATCTTTCCCGAGTTCTTCGAGACGCCGTTGGCCAAGAGCATTCCTGCTCGAGCGGCTGAGGCGGGGCTCGTGCGTTATCGGGTCGTGGACCTCCGAGCGTTCACGACCGATCCTCACCAGACGGTGGATGACACGCCGTACGGAGGGGGGGCGGGGATGGTCATGAAGCCCGAGCCCTTCTTCGAGGCGGTCGACAGTCTGGCCACGAAGGGTCCGGTCGTGCTCCTTTCCGCTCGTGGAAAGATCTTTAGCCATGAAGACGCGGTTCGGTATGCCGTGCAACCGGACCTCACGCTCCTGTGTGGTCACTACAAGGACGTCGATCAACGGGTGGCCGACCACCTCGCCACCGAAGAGATCTCTCTGGGCCGCTTCGTACTGTCCGGGGGAGAGATCGGGGCGCTCGCGGTCGCCGACGCTGTGGCCCGGCTCCTCCCCGGAGCGATAGGCGACCACGACTCTGCGGCGACCGACTCCTTCTACGACGGTGCGTCGCTCAGCGCTCCGTCCTATACGAGGCCTCCGGAGTATCGTGGACACACCGTTCCCGAAGTTCTTCGGACGGGGGATCACCAGAAGATCGAAGAGTGGCGCGAGGCCGAAGCGAGGCGGCGTACGGAGGAGCGGGAGGGCGAGTAACCCGTGTAATCGAACTGTACCACTACCCTTCCCGACGCCCTCTTCACCGGCTGTTGGACGTCGATTACCTTAAAGGCTAACGACGAACGGGACGTTCGCCCGAACCACGAGGAAGTGACATGTCTGATCTTATCCAAGAGCTAGAGAAGGCGGAGTTGAGGGACGACTCCCCCGACTTCGCTCCCGGTGATACGGTTCGGGTGCTCTATAACGTCCGAGAGGGCTCTAAGGAGCGAATTCAGGCCTTCGAGGGCGTATGTATCGGGCGTCGCGGCGGTGGAACGGGTGAGACGTTCACAGTCCGCAAGATCTCCAGCGGGGTTGGCGTCGAGCGTGTGTTCCCGCTCCACGCGCCGACTGTAACGAGGATCGAGGTGGTCCGCCGCGGGCGAGTACGGCGTGCCAAGCTCTACTATTTGAGGGGGCTTCGAGGCAGGGCGGCGCGCATCCAGGAGAAGCGGACCTCGTAGGTACACGGCGCTAACACGATGAGCGCACCGGCGCCGTCGCCGGACGAAGCAGGAATCGAACGGCTCCACGACCCCCTCGAGTATGAGAGGCGGTTCTGGAGCCGAGGTCTTTTGGGGGTAGCCGGCGTCGATGAGGTGGGACGCGGCCCGCTCGCAGGGCCTGTGGTTGCGGCCGCCGTCGTCCTTCCGGAAGGCACCGAGATCGAGGGCGCTACCGACTCCAAGGCGCTCGGCCGGGTGGAGCGGGGGGAGCTCTCCGCACTGATCCTGGCCCGTGCCCAGGGCGTCACGCTCGGGGCCGCCTCAGTCGGTGAAATCGACCGCGCCAACATCCTCGTGGCGACCGCATGGGCCATGAACCGGGCCCTAGACAGGTTGTCGCGCAAGCCGGATCACGTTGTGGTGGATGGCCTGCCGATGAAGTCCCTCCGGTGGAAGCACGAGGCCCTGGTCGGCGGTGATGCGCTCGTGCACTCAGTGGCGTGCGCTTCGATCGTGGCGAAGGTGTGCCGGGATCGGCTCATGGCCAGACTGGCCGTGAGATATCCCGGGTACGGCTGGGATCACAACATGGGCTACGGCACCGAGGAGCACCGCGCCGCGTTGGAGCGGCTGGGAGCTACGCCGCATCACCGGCAGACGTTCCTGGGACTGCAGTACGGGTTGGAGCTGTGAGGGGGCTGGGGGTAGGTGGTAAAGTAGTCCGTCCCCGCGGTTTCCTAGGCCGGAGATCCCGTCTCCTGCTGACGGCGGTGTCGGCTCATTATCTTCCCCAGGGCCAGCGAAAGCGCTTTGGTCTCTCTTTCCTCAGGCGCCTATGCCGGTCGAGCTGTATCCCCGTGTCACCGCTGGCTGGCCCGATCGAGATGGAGAAGCCCACCACACCAGGGGAATCGGCACGATCCAAATCAATGGTCAGGGACCTGGCTTCGATCTTGAAGCGACCGTCATCGCGGAGGTCGAACTTCCGGATACTTGCTTCACGCCGGGGCGCCCCAGCTCGATTTTGGGCTGTCCTCGTCCGCCTTGGACAGCTCCACTGGCTCTGAGGCCTCGGATCAGGGGGGCTGGCGGTCCGGTCGCTCCTATCCAAAGGGAAAGCAACATTTGGGTATGTAAACATATGTTGCCAACGCGATGCCTTGTGCTCCCCTAGGTCAGAAGCGCTTGGTGGCATGTCGGGGTGATCCATCGAGACTGGTGGGGGACCGAGGGATCGCTGCCAGTTGGGACCGTGGAGCTTGGAGGTCGGAGCGGCTAGTTTTACCTCCGGAGCCGGTAGCTCAGCTGGTAGAGCAACGGACTTTTAATCCGTAGGTCGTGGGTTCGAGACCCACCCGGCTCATTGGCCGGGAGTCCCTAGCAGGAGGGCTTCCGGTTTTTTGGTGGCGGCGGGTTGGGCTCGAAAAAAGGGGCTATTGGACCCCAAGCGGTACCACAAACTGGTTCGAGGTGTTGCGGGAGCGAGTGGGGGGGTGAAAAGCGCCTCAATCCAGCGTCGCGCCCGCAGCGACGAGGAAGTGGGCCCGGCTAGCAGGGAGGAGCACTGATAGGTTACCTGGTTCGGCGGTGGTCACCCGTCTGGCCGTGAGCTGCAGGCCGAAACGTGGGCTCCCTGGGACAGGAACACCTTGGAATTCGGCCATTTACTGTCTAGCCGAGACCGCCAAACGGGCAAGAATTAGCTCAAGTTGACAATACCCTCTCGCCCTTTCCGGACATTAGTGTCCCGCGTAACTTGTCATCGATACTTACGACCGGTATCGCGGCCTGGCCATTCGAAGCCCGGCTCTGGGGCGTGACGATCCCAGGCGCAGTTCAGGTGAGCGTTTTCCACGTCGTTTTATGCGGGAGGCAGAATGACGACTCGACATCAGCACACTTCAGGCGTCCTTGCTCTCGTGATCGCGCTCGGCGTCGCAATGCCGGGATCCGCGCAACTCACGGGCCTCGAGAACGGAGAGTGGCGTTACCTAATCGGCGACGCTGGCGCCACCCGGTCCAATCCACAGCTGACCCAGATCAATGCTTCCAACTTCGATGACCTGGAGGTGACCTGGATCTGGCGGGGCGACAACGCCGGGCCGGCACCCGCGTACACGTCGCGGGCGGTCCCGATCTACGTAGACGGGCTGCTGTACACCGTGTCGGGCAGCCGCCGCCAGGTCGTTGCGATCGATCCGGCGACGGGAGAGACCGTCTGGATGTTCCGTGAGCCCAACACCACCCGGTTCATGCGGTCGCCCAGGGCGGCACACGGGAAGGGCGTCGCTTACGGGGAAATAGACGGACGAGGCGTGATCTACATCACCTCTCCTGCGTTTTTCCTGTGGGCCCTGGACGCCAAGACGGGGCTGCCCCTGGAGGACTGGGGCTCGCCCGTACCGCTCGATGGCTTCGCACAGACTGGGGTCGTCGACCTGATTCCGGACCTCATCGGGGATTGGGGGCCGTGGCAGGACTACGTGGCCGCGGGGGGGACCTACGACCCGGACCATGGGATTCCCAGGGAGCTGGGGATGGTCACGAGCTCCTCGCCCCCGATCGTCGTGAACGACGTCATCGTGGCGCAGACGGCTCACCAGCCCGCTTACGGCCAGACCCGGATCGAGAACGTCCCGGGCGACCTCTCGGGTTACGACGCCAGGACCGGAGAGCAGCTTTGGAAATTCCACGTCTTGCCGCGGCCCGGTGAGTTCGGCCACGACACCTGGTTGAACGACGCCTGGCGGTGGTCGGGGAACATGGGCCAGTGGGCTCCCGCGTCCGCCGATCCGGAGCTCGGGCTCGTATACTTCGTCACAAACGCCTCGACGATCCAGTCCTTCATTGGCCATCGCCCGGGGGACAACCTCTTTGGCGGGAGCGTCGTCGCGCTGGACGTCCAGACAGGGGAGCGTAGGTGGCACTTCCAGATCCACCACAGCGACCGCTGGAACTACGACCTTCCGGCCGCGCCCATCCTGCTGGACCTCACGGTGGACGGGCAGGAGATCCCGGCGCTGATCCAGAACACGAAGCAGGGGCTCGTCTTCGCCTTCAACCGGGAGACCGGGGAGCCGATCTGGCCCATCGAGGAGCGACCGGTTCCTCAGACGCAGGTCCCGGGCGACTGGTCGTCGCCGACGCAGCCCTATCCGACCCTTCCGTCGCCGCTGGATTCGATTGTCATCGACGGTCTGACTGACAAGTACCTCATGGACTACACTCCGGATCTGAACGCGCAGGCGCAGATCATCCGGAGTCAGTACGACATAGGTGGGACCTACGCTCCGCCGCTCCCCTTCGATCACACGAACGATTACCTAGCCATGCTCAACTGCGGCATGGGGGGCCTCAACATTCCCACCCCGGCAGTCGCCGATCCCACGACGGGAATCATGTACGCCTCGCACTCCCGGAGGTGCGGAACCTCGGGTGTCTTGGAGCCCACGATGGAGGAGGACAGGGAATTCACCGCAATGCTGCCCGGCGGGACCACCACGCCGACTACGGGCGTCAACGTGGTTCCCTGGCTGCCCGGCGAGGGCCCCCGCTTACAGACCATAGATGGTCTGCCGATCTACAAGCCCTACAGCGGGATCGTCGCCATCGACATGAACACGGGCACGAAGCTCTGGGATGTCCCCGTCGGCCCGACACCTGACAACATCCTCGACCACCCCCTCCTGGAAGGAGTGGACGTTCCCAATACGGGAGCAGGAGGGGGCGGCATCCAGATGGTCATGGGCGATCTCCTGCTCCAGACCACCCGGGGCGGCCGGGGGGGCGGCCCCGCACCTAGCGTCCTGAACGCCCGTGACAAGCGGACGGGTCAGGTCGTCGCGACGACCGATCTCCCGGCGGGCGGCCAGTACGGGATGATGACGTTCATGCACGAAGGCAAGCAGTACGTCGTAGTGAACGTGGCCGGCGGAGGCATGCCAGGCGGCTATGTCGCTCTGACGCTTCCCTGAGCTCCGATCGTCCGAACTCCGGCGGCGAGGTCGCCGGGGATGCCATGGGCTCTTGAGCGTCTCACATGTGAGACGGGCCGGGCTCCGGGATTCATACCCGGGGCCCGGCGCTTTTTATGGCCCCGCAGGTGCGGGAGCGCGGGGGTCAGGGTCGGCTGATTGCCAGCCGGAAACCGATGAATGAGCGCCGGGCGCCGGGATCGGCGCCTCCGCGGATGGCCGCGCGCACGTTCCGCTCGGGATCGGCGAACGACCCGCCCCGCATGACCCAGAGGGCGTCCTCTCTCGGGTCGGTGGGACTCGCGCCCCGGTTGTAGGGAGCAGCCCGGAAGGGAGTGCGGGTCCATTCCCAGACATTCCCCGCCATGTCGGCGAGGCCGTGGGGACATTCCGGACAGGGAAGACTTCCAACCGGCTGGGTGCCCCCGCTCATGAAATTGGCTCGGTCACGCCGCGGCGCATCTCCCCAGGTGTAGATCCGTCCGTCGGTGCCCCGAGCCGCCTTCTCCCATTCGGCCTCCGTGGGAAGGGTGACCCGCCAGCCTTCCCCGAGGAGACGGGCCAACTCGGCGGGCGTTTCCCCGGACTCCCGCAGCTGCCCCTCGAGCCAGTGCACGTAGCTCAAGGCGTCAGTCCACGAAACGGCGACCACCGGATGGTCCGCGGGTCCGGCGACGGCCGCGGGGTGGGCTCGGTACTCAGTCGCTTCCACGAACGCGCGGAACTGCACTACGGTCACCTCGAACCGGCCGACGTAGAGAGTGGGAAGCTCCACGGTCGCTCGGCCCCCGGTCTCCAGCCAATGCTCGTTGTCGAAAGCGAGCGGATCGAGACCCAGGTCGCTCCCCATGAGGAACGGGCCAGCGGGGATCTCCACGAACCCCAGGAGTTCCTCGGCCGGCAGGAACCATGCGTCGGCGCGGAACCGCGAAAGATCACTGGTGCCCACCATCGGAGGCAGGGGCGGCTCGTCTGAGGTGGGCCGGAACGTCCAGACGGCTCCCACCAGCGTCAGCACCGCCAGGAAGATCGAGCCGCCCCCCAGCCAGGCCGGACGAGCGGAGGAGCGCGCCTCGATCATCGCTCTGTCATGGGTCAGAGCGACCGGAGCGCTAGGGCTTCGCACGCGAAGTCCCACTGATGATCGCAGGCCCGCGCGTAGAGCTCCGGCTCCGGCATGTCCAGGAGAGTGGCTCTGCCTTCACGCACCAGCAGCCTCAAGTCCAGAGTCCGAGGGGGGGCGACGACGAGGCCTTCCGGCTCCAGGAGGTTCAGGCAACCAGGTTGGAAACGGGCCTCGCAGGCGCGGATGAAATACCCCCGCGATAGCTCCGGATCAGGATCCACGATCCGCCCTTCCGCGAGATACCGCCCCAACTCGTTGCAGGCCCAGCCGGAGTTGTCGACGCAGTAGGAGTACTCGACGTCCAGCAATCGGTCGCACGCCTTGCGCCGGCCCTCCTCGCAGGCCTGCTCCCAGAAGGGCACGCTGTGTCCCGTGTGGCGGCCGTCCGTTCGTCCGGTCGCGGTCATCAGGATGAAGAACGGGATCCAGATGGCCATATGGGCCAGGTTCAGTCGGGCGGGAGGCCATCCGGGACGCATGCGGCCCCACCACGCCGTGCCCTGGATCGTGCGTGCGAGGCGGTCGATCTGTTGGACGCTCAGGTTCAGGAGAGGGACGGCCAGCAGCTTGTCGTAGAACCTTGGTGCACCGATCATGTCCAGCCCGGCGAAAAGAGCGAAGACGCTGACCCCGTACAGGAGCCCAAAGACCGCCTTTCCGAGGGGGGTGCGGGGTGAGGTGGAGGGGTCCGTCACCAGTAGATAGAGCCCGAGGAAGACCGCGATGGGGATCTCCGAATCGATGAAGTAAGGAACTCCGGTCACCGTGAAGTACCCTGCGCTCCAACCGAAGAGCACCACGGCGGCGAGTCCGGAGACGAGAGTGATCGAGAAGTTGTACATCGCGATCAGGCCGATCACGAAGAGAAACGTGTAGATGCCCGGCGCCATGCTCAGCGTGGACGCGATCTCCTGGCCCCAGGTGAGATCCGTCGCGTTCATGGCGATCAAAACCACCGAGAAGAGCCCCAACGAAAAGGCGGAGGGGTTGAAGATGTGCACCCGCCGGCCCTCCCGCGTCCAGCGCACGAACTCCTTGCCCAGGAACCCTACCGCGATCATCAGGAACTGCAGGTAAAACCAGTCGTCATGGAACCAGAGGAAGAGGTTCGTGCTGAGCACGATCGGGAAGACGCCGAACCCCAGGGCGTACGGCTGACGACGGGACCACGCGAGGAGAATCCCGAAGGCGTAGGCAAAGAGGAGCTGTGCGAGCAGGAGCCATGCGTGCTCGTAGACCGGCCTCCAGTACCACCCCCAGTATCCGAACACGGAGAGCTGGAGGCATGCCTGAAGGTAATGCTGTGCTCGCAGGACAATCGAAAAGGCTGGGGTAGTGCGCTCCTCCTTCATTCCGAGGAAGAGCCATGCCTGCCAAGCCAGGAGCGTACCCACCGAGCCGAAGACCGACCACACCAGGACGGGATGGTCCCGCACCCGCTCCACGAACGCGATAGGGACGAGGGCGAGGGTGAAGGACAGCGGAACCCAGAAGTGTCGACTCGGAGGTGCCGCCAGCGCAGAGGCTCCCTCAGTTGCTCGCTGCTTCTCTTGTCGGCGCTTCCCAGGGTGCCGGGAACTTGTGGGCACCATCAGTCCTCAACGGGCTGGAGATTCCCCCTCGGTGCTCTGGTAGCGTGCACTGAAGGCGTTCTGGTGAACCGTTTCACGCTAGTCGACGGAAGGCGAGGGAGCAAACCCGACCGTCGCTAGCACCTATGCCTCGCGACAAGAACCCCGATGAACGATGCGATGATAGAAGAACGTGAGGATAGGCAAAACCAAAGCTATTTGGCGGGCCAGGTAACGTGAGCGGCGGGTCCAAGCCAGTCAATCTGCGGCTGCCCGTTAGGGTTGGAGGTCTTGGGACTCCAACTGGTACCCCAAACTCCCCGAAGCTGGTCGAATCTAGGGAGCACTCGGGAGAGCAATCGACCCCCTAACACCCTAACTTGCAGCTACTTAGAGGGCCTCACAGGCACTCTGCGTATATGCTGCTATCGGACTTTTAATCCGTAGGTCGTGGGTTCGAGACCCACCCGGCTCATTGGCCGGGAGTCCAAGAGGGACTGGGCTTCCGGCTTTTTGGTGGCGATGGGCTAGTAGGGGTAACCTGAAAGCCTTGGCGTTCCAGGCTCCCAATCCGGTAGCGGAGCCCAGTTATCAACATTTGGCATCTCCACCATCGGCAGACTCTGGGCGTCCATTACCTCGTCCTCCGCGATCAGACCGTTCAAGTTGAGCAGATAGGCTGTCAGTGCGTAGACCTCATCGGCTGTGAGGATTCCTTCGTCACCGAGAGGCATGCCGCGATTGAGGTAATCCCATACCGTTGTCGCGTACGGCGAGCGGATCGGCAGTATTCGCCCCAATGCCCAGGGGTTGGCATCTGGTCCCACGTCGCGTTTTACCAACCTGGGAGCACGGCCATCCGTCCCTGCCACCCCGTGGCATCCGACGCACCCTTTCACCAGATAGACCACCGCGCCTTCGGTGGCCGTTCCGCGCCCCGGGGGGAGTTCCTCTCCCGTAGGACTGATGGAGATATCCCAGGCGAGGATTTCTTCTGCGGTCGGGGTCCTTCCCAGACCAAAGGTGGGCGACTGCGCTAGCGCGGCCGCTGGCCCAAGGAGGATCAGGACCGGGAGAAGCTTAAGAGAGCCCATTGTGCACGCTCCCGTCGCTCTCGACCCTCCACGGCTGAATAGAATTGTCCTGGCCTCCTTCAAACTGAGCTCGCGTCGGTTGAATCTGGCCAATCTCGTCCGTGGTGCGCGACATGAGCACGGTCTCTGATCCGTCCCACGTCCAGTTGAAGCTGAACGCGGTGTGCGCCATGGGTTGGGGCGTCCCACGGAAGTCCGCGTCGAACCAGCTTTCGCCACCGTCGGTGGATACTTCCACCCGGCTGACCGCCCCACCACCGGACCAGGCCAAGCCCCTGACCTCGTAAAATCCCGTTCCGGGCAGCTCCTGTCCCCCGGATGGAAACGTGATGACGGACTTCGGTCCGATCTGGTAGCTCAGCGCGGCGTCGTCGGGGTCCTGACGAAGATGGCCGTAGTCGTTGTAGGTCATGTAGAACCGGTCGACCACCTTGATCCGCCTCAGCCACTTCACGGAGAGGATGCCCTCGAAGCCGGGAACCACGATCCGCAGCGGGTGGCCTTGCTGTGGGCGTAGTGGCTCACCGTTCATGCCGTAGGCCACCAGGATGTCGTCCATCGCCTTCGCCATGGGAAGGCTCGACGCCCCTTTCACTTCCTCCACCCCTTCCGCGACGATCCATGTCCCCTCGTCTTGCACGCCCGCTTCCTCGAGGAGCGTACGCAGGAGGACTCCGGTCCATTCGGCGCAGCTGGTCATCCCGTGCGATTCGATGATTCTCCTGTGCCGGGGACTCGAGCGGTTCCCCGCGCACTCGATGAAGTGAGGGCGGGTCACGGACGGAAAACGCTTCAACTCATCCATGGTGAAGATCAGCTCACGGTCCACCAATCCGTGGATCATGAGGCGATGCGTGGCGGGATCGATGTCCGGAACGAAGGAGCCACGCGTGGTCCCGAAATAGTGGAGTGCGGACGGGGTGATCGACCCCATCTGGTCCTGAAGAGGAGTCCCTATGTGAAAGAGGAGCCCGAACTCATCAGGGGACGGCCTGCCGTTGACCGGCTCCCGTACCGACTGCACGTGATGGGAGCGCAGGCCGTAGGCGACAAGCTCCGGACTCGAGTAGTTCGGGAACTCCTGGGGCGGTATCTGGACGGACTGCTCATCTGCTGGCGCCTGAGTGATCGCAGGCTCTACCGCTCCCATGGTCAAACCACCGGCCAACGCGGCCCCGCTTTTCAGGAATTTTCTTCGGTCAGGTTGTTTCGAGCCCATGGGTCTCTCCTTCGCAGATGAGGTTACCCGAAAACCGCTTACCGTCCGTCGAGAGTATACGCGAAGGATAGTTAAACCAACAGTCCTTTGGCGGGTCGGAGCAAAGTGAGGCCCAGGCCCAAAACAGACCCCAGCTGGGACCCCAAACTCCCCGAAACTGATTGGGCCTTCCGGCTAGCCGCAGAGCCCACAATGCCTGAAACCCACTCCTCGGCTGCCTATCCGAGCACTACTTGCACCCGGTACTCGATACCGTCGTCGGAGAGGGGGACCAGCCCTTCTACTGGGAGCGGGGTTCCGTCAAGGCTCAGGCTGGATACTCCTCGACAAACGGCGCTCGAATTCTCGACCTCGATCCGATACAGAGTGCTGCCATGGCGGTAGACGATCTCGAAGCCTTTCCATTCTCGGGGAATGCATGGATCGATGCGGAGGGTGGAGCCGTGCTTTCGGAATCCGAGGATCGACTCCCCGTAGCGGTCGCCATCGAGGTGCGCTGGTACCATGCGCAAGGCGAGCAGTTTCACACGAAGTTGCTCGCCTTCCACACGGCCAGTGGTACGATCTTAGTCGGTGGGTCCGCCAACCTCACCCGCAGAAACTTGGGTGGCTACAACCTCGAGGCGGATCTTCTGGTGCGGGCGCCCAAGCGTCAGACTATTTCGAGCGCTTCTGGTCGAACGGCAACGGCAGTTTTCGGTACCGCATGAGGCTTACACGGATGATTCCCGGGTCAAGCGAGGGATCTATCGGCGTAAGGAATTCACGGGATTGAGCTTCTTTTGACCGCTCGTTTGACACGACCTCACGGTCCTCGGTAGGTTGGTTTTCGACAACTGAATTTGCGGGCGAGGCATCTCGGAAGCCGGTGAGAATCCGGCACGGCCCCGCCACTGTGTTGGGCTCGGCGCAAGTTGCGCCGGACAGGCCCCCTCAAGAACGCCACTGGAGCCGAGAGGCTCTGGGAAGGAGAGGGAGTGCCGCCCTAAGTCAGTAGACCTGCGCGCCCGCATCGCCAAGCACTCTTCGAGGGGAAGAGATGCGGGTTTCTTTTTTTCATCGGTCTACGATTCGGGGTGGCCGCCCTCCCTGGGCGGGTGTTGCACCTTGGTGTGCAAGCTTGATCGTGCTGGCCGCGCTCGCTCCGCCAGCGACGGCCTCGGCCACACAGTGGCCCGGCGAGCTGTCCGGCAGGATCGTGGATTCTGTCACGAGGACCCCCCTCGCTGCGGTCGAAGTCCTCGTCGAACCGGGCGCCTGGAAGGCGTCGACCGACGCGTCTGGCGGGTTCCGGCTGAGGGGGCTCGAGCCGGGTTCCTACAGGGTGTCTGTACGCCGGCTGGGATATGGCCGCACCCACCGAGATGTCGGCGTGCAGAACGGTGTGGTCTCTCGGATCGCGCTAGAACTCACGCCAGTGGCGCTGGAGGTCGCCGGGATCACGGCCACCGTGGCTTCCGCTGGAGGAATCGTTCTGCCGCGTGAGGCGATCGTGGCATCGGGGGCCCGGACGGCAGGAGATGCCCTTCAGGGTGTTGCCGGCATCGTGGTTCAGGAACGAACGAGGGGTGGCCCCCAGCTCGTCAGCGTGCGGGGCGCCAATCCCGACGCCGTTCTGGTGCTTCTGGACGGCGTGCCACTCAACGACCCCATCACCGGCGAGGCCGATCTCTCCACCGTTTCCGCCCGGAGCCTCACACGGGCGACCGTGCTCGCGGGCGGGCTGTCGGCTCGCTTCGGCCCTCGTGCGGCCGCTGGAGTGATCCTACTCGAGAGCTCCGGCGACACCGAACCCGCGTATGTGTCCACCTGGGCGGGGTCGCTCGGGCAAGTCGGCCTGGGCGTGGGAGGGGGTGGGGCGCTCTGGAATGGCCGCTGGCACGGTGGGGTGGAGAGCAGGGAACTCGACGGTGGATTCGACTTCATCATCCCTGCGCAGGCAGGAGGCGGTGGGGCCTACCGAGGCAACGCCGACCTCGTGACGTGGAGCGCAAACACGAGTTGGTCGGGTCCGTTGTGGGAAGGCGACTTGAGCGCGACAGCTGGCTTCGAGGCCCTCGAGAGGGGACTTCCAGGGCGGAGCTTCGCCCCGTCGTCGTACGCGCGACAAGATCTCAATCGGACGCGTTTTTCCACCGGTTGGAATGTGGGGGTGCTCGACGACGGATCGTTGAGCGTGCGCACGTACGCCACTCGCCAAACGTCTCGCTTTCGTGACTCCGATCCCCCGTTCGGGGCCCCATATGACGACCGCACAGTGCTTCACGCGTTCGGGGCGTCGGTAGAGGGGGTGATCCCCGGAATCGGAGTATTGCAAGAAGTATCCGGCGGAGTCGATTTGGACATGCAGAGTGTGGACGGCGACGCACTGAATCCGGGCGCCCCTCCACGCCGGACCGATCTCGGGCTGTGGGCGTCGGGCACGTGGTTCCCCACCGAGCGGGCGTGGTCGGTGTCGTCGTTCTTGCGAGGGCATTGGGTGGGGCGCACCGACCGATGGTACGGGAGCCACGAGGTGGCGATCAGCATTCCCCTCAGCCCGCTTTCTTTTCGCGTCGCACACCGCAGCGCCTTCAGCCCTCCCACGCTGGGAGACCAGTTCTTCAGAGAGGGCGTGGGTGTCGAGCCCAACCCTGATCTGAAGGCGGAACGAGTGCCCTCAGAGTTCGCAGCGCTGGTGTCGTGGGTGGGTGTCGTGGGTGGGGCGACTGTACGCGCGTCCGGGGAGGCTTACCGAGGTGACATGAAGGGGATGATCGTTTGGCTCCCGGACTTCCGCTTCGTTTGGAGCCCTCGGAACATGGACGTCCGAAAATTCGGGGGCGAGGCAGGTGTCGAGCTGTGGTTGCCGCGGTCCGGCCTTTCCGTTGCCGGAAGTTTCAGCCTCACCCGCGCCACATACGACAGGGCCGATTCCGATGACGTCCAGGTGGCGTACCGCCCGCGTTACGGGGCTACGCTCGGCGCTGGTTGGCAACGGGGCCCTTGGTCGCTCCGTCTAGACTCGCGCTTTACGGGGGCCCGATTCCCCGTCCCCGCACCCGTGAATGAGCTCTCCGCGTTCTGGGTGACCGACTTCACCGTGGGACGCCGTTGGCTCTTAGGGGGCTGGAGCGCAGAAAGCCGTCTGAGGATCGAACGTCTCTTCAACGTCACCGACGCCCTGATCTTCTCCTATCCCGATCCGGGTCGAACGCTCCGTGTGGAGTTCCGGGTTGGTCCGATTTCCTGATCACTTTACTGGAGAACCCGAAATGGAGGATGAGAAAAGTGTTTCGACAAGCACGCGCCTCCGAGCGAAAAGGGGGACGTGCTCCCGAGGAGAAAGGGGATCGTGCGTGCTGCTCCTGGCAGCTCTGTTCATGGCGGCGTGCTCAGGCAATGGCACGGAGTCGCAGCTGCCCGAGACTGTCGAAGTGGGTGTCGTCCTGTCGAGCACGGATCTGAGCCTCACGATTTTCGAAGTCGAGACTCCGGGGCAGACTCGGACCGTCGGCCTCGGTCCAGACGGCAGCCCCGTTACCATGGCTGTAAGGGGGAACCTCGCGGCCGTTCCGCTCGGCGTCGTGCCAGCCGTTGCGGTCGTTGATCTGAAGGAGGGGCTGCTGGTCCGCACGGTCGGGCTCCCGCTGGGCTCCGGCGCTACGGGCGCCGCCTTCCTGAACGATTCCATCGTGCTGGTCGGGAATCCGAATCTGAATTCGGTCACACCGGTCAACGTTATTACCGGTACTACGGGGAGTGACATCGCCGTCGGCCGGTTCCCCCAAGCCGTCATGGTCGAGGGTGGGCGAGCCTTCGTGCTGAACGCCGAGCTCGAGTTCTTTGCCCCTGACGGACCATCGACCGTCTCCGTCATCGATATCGCGAGTTTCCAGGTCACTTCCAGCGTCACTCTGAGCGGCGAAAACGCGGCGGTGGGGGGCGTGGGCGCCGACGGGCGGCTCTATATTTTGGCCTCGGGCTCCTTCGGATTGGCGAACGGGTCCCTCTCCGTCGTGGACCTGGCCGGCCTGACCGAGGTGGCGAACCACCCTGGGTTCGGTGAATTCCCGGGGAGCTTGGCGCTTGGCCCGTCCGTCAGCGGTTTTGTTGGCACCTTCGTTTTCGTCGGCGCCTTCTCGTACGGCGTTGTGGTTTGGGATACCAGCCTGGACGTCTTCACCCGCGGACCGGCGGACGCTTTGGCCCCCGGGGGCATCCCCAGCACGTCGGGCGTCGGATTCGATGCTGCGGGGAGGCTCTACACCCTGACGCCCGATTGCCAAAACCCATCCACGGCCAACCGGCACGACTCAGTGTTCGAGGTCGACCTTACCATTCCGGTCGGCATCTGTCCCATCGCCATCGCCTTCACTTCACTGGAGACGGAGGATTGAGGGCGGACGCTGCGAACTGGTGCTAATCCAGTTCCGCCAGCGCCGCCAGGATGGCTTCGTTCGTGGGCCGGATCCTGAAGTCGATCTCTATGAACTTCCAGCGCACGACGCCTTGCTTGTCGATGACAAGCGTGGTGGGATGCGGGACCGCGCGCCCTCGCGATTCATCAGGGTTGAAAACCCCATAACGATCGATGACAGCGTTGTCCGGGTCGGCGAGTAGCGTGAAGTCGATTTGTGCCTCGTACTCTTCCACGACCCGGTCGATCATCAGTTGCTGCTCCTCACGTTCATCCACCGATAAGGCCATCAGCTCCGTATTGGCTTTCTGCTCTTCAGACAGGAGGTCGCTCAGTTCCCCGAACTGACGGGCGCAAAATGGTCACCAGTACCCTCGGTAGAATTGGAGGACGACGTTCTTCTTATCACGGAAGTCGGAGAGGGTCGTCACGGTGCCCGCGTAGGTCATCAGCGAGAAATCCGGGGCTATGTCGCCGACGGCGATTCTTCCCGTATCCAATCCGGGAAGGTTCCGGCCATCGTGTGGCCCGAGCCGGGGTTCGGGCCCCATGCCGAGCCACGTTCCCAGGATCAGCACGGCCGCTCCGCCCACAAGAGCTATTCCCTTCACAACACCGCTTCGGCTTTCGCCCATCCGACGCTTCTCCTAATAGCGTTCGTGGCAAAGTCCATCGCCGGGGCACGTTCGCCCGGGGGTTCAATCCCTCAACCCACCCTTCGGTTCCCGGTCACGACATTGCAGCATGCCACGCGATTCTGTAGCACACCCATGGGCACTTTTGAGGCTCAGGCGGAATATACAGGGTCGGGGCCGTCGCCGTTCATTCGCTAGAATGGTCGACGGACCGCCGTGTTGCTCTCCGTTCCCCGTTGGGCTAGAAATTCTAGAGCGTTTGTCCCGGAATCGGATGTATCGTATGACCATGATGTCCCGCCCTGTCTTCCTTGCGGTCTTGCTCCCGGCGATCGTTTTTGATCCCCTCTCCGCCCAAGGCGGCTACGGAAGTGCCGTCGAGGTGGTCGGCGATGATGTCGTCGTGCTCAAGCCGACATACGGACAGGGACCGGGAGTAGCCCTCGTTTACGGCAGGGACATCGCGAATGCTTGGCAGGTCGTGGATCAGCTCGGCCCGCAGGGGAGTAGTTCGACCGGCGAGGGTCTGAGCCCGTCCATGGCCGTTTCCGGGGACATGCTTTTCGTGGCGGCTGGCGACGCCGATAAGCGGTGGGGCGCGCATATGTTCCGGCGCGACGCCCGGCGCGCCTGGAGGAGGGTGCAGAGCCTTTCTCTCGTGGGGGACTTGGCCGGCCCCTCGGCCCAATGGAATTATGCGGCTCTGATGGAAATCCTCGAGCCCCTGCGTCGGGTCGCGGATGCCGATGGTGACCATGCGCTCGTAGCCGCAATTGGGGGACTCGGTGACGTGCGGGCCTTCGCGCAGGACCTCGACACCGGCTTGTGGACCGAGCGGGCTCGATTTGAGCGTTCGGAGCCGGAGGCCGACGACGGCTTTGGTGCATCGCTGATGGTTCGGGGCGACGCGGCCATCGTAGGCGCGCCCCGGCATGGGATATCGGGAGCGGTATACGTTTTTTCCCGGGATCCTGCTACTGGGGAGTGGACAGAGGATGCGCTCATCCCCGCCCCGAGCCCGTTTCCGAACAGCGAATTTGGAGCCGCAGTCGCGATCGATGGAGACGCCCTGCTGATCGGCCATCCTGGAACGGCCGAGTCGCGTGGCATCGTCGTCGAGTACACGTGGGACGAGGTGCGCCGAGCTTGGACCCAGCAGGACCGAATAGCTCCGGGAGTGCGTACCGTCGGCGACCGTTTCGGGTTTTCTCTCGCGTTTCGAGAGAACGAGCTGTTGGTCGGGGCGCCCGGGGCCGATCAAAGCCGAGGTGGGGTTCATCGGTTCGTACGAAACCGTAGCGGGGACAACTGGCAGGCGGTCGAGATTTTTTCGGTGCGCGACGTCGGGCCTGGTTTTGCTCTCGGCTCGGACGTGGCCATCGGCCGCAACACCGCGGTCGCGGGGGCTCCAGGCGCCGATGGTGGGAGGGGCCGTGCCGTCGTCTTTTCGCGCCCGCCCAACGGGCGTTGGGGCGAGGGTGAGTGGTTGAGCCTTGCCTCGGAGCTTTCCAGGATTACGGGCGCGGAAGTGCCCTGTGCCGCGGGTCAGGCCGGTCAATTCGATTGCAGCGATGTGGATCTGCTCGCCTTCCTTCCTCTCTCTGAATTGGGCCTCTCCGCGGGCAGCCAGGATCTGGCCAACGGCATCACGGACGTTTGGGGATGGACGGATCCGGAGACGGAGCGTGAGTATGCCCTCGTCGCGCGTACGGGCGGGGCTTCCGTGGTTGACATCACGGACCCGTCTCGACCCCTGTATGTCGGTCTGCTGGCGGCGGAGGGTGGCACCGCTCAGGACATCAAGGTCTATGCAGACCACGCCTTCTTTATCGGAGACAGCGATACGGGGATGCCCGTGTTCGACCTCCGGAGACTCAGGGACGTGGAGGCCCTTCCGGTCACGCTGATGGCCGACGCTCGTTACGACGGCATCGCCGCCGCGCATAATCTCGTGATCGATACACAGAGCGGATTCGCGTTTCCCGTCGGTGCGTCGGGTGGGGGTGACACGTGCGGCGGTGGCTTGCACATGATCGACATTCGGGACCCGGTCACGCCGACGTTCGCGGGCTGCTACACTGATACGGAAGGCCTCGTGTGGGCTGGTCGGACGCACGACGCTCAGTGCGTGGAGTACAGTGGACCGGATGGCGATTTTCAGGGCCGCCAGATTTGCTTCGCGTCCAACGAAACCGCGCTTCGGATCGTGGACCTCACCGAAAAGGACGCTCCGGCGCCGATCGCTTCGGCTACCTATCCGGGGATGGCCTACATCCACCAAGGCTGGCTCACCGAAGACCAACGCTACTACTACATGAACGACGAACTCGACGAGCTCACGGGGTTGGCCGAGCGTACGCGCACACTCGTTTGGGATGTCACCGAGTTGGATGATCCGATCCTCGTGGCCGAACATTTCGGGTCCACGACGGCGACGGATCACAACCTGTACATCAAGGGGGATCGGATGTACCAGGCTAACTATCAGGCGGGCTTGCGGGTTCTGGACATCAGCGATCCGGAACATCCGGAAGAGATCGGCTTCTTCGACACGACTCCGTATGAAGGGAATCCGCCGACGATGTCGGGTGCGTGGACGGCCTATCCTTTTTTCGAGAGCGGGACCGTGGTCGTGAGCAGCACGCAGGAAGGGCTTTTTCTATTGCGTCCGCTGCGGAGTCCCGCGTTCTAGACGCAAACCGCCCCGGCGGGATTAGCCAGTCCGGGAAGTGCCGGTGGCTACGACCGTGCTCGCTCGATGTTCACCACGATTTCACGCCACTTGCCCTGCCGGAACCGGATGACGCTGAGCCCGCATCGGGTCATGTGCCCGATGAGGATGGCGAGCCAGACGTCGTTCGCCTGTAGTCCCTTGGTGGCGGAAAGGACAGCGCAGATCCCGATCGGGATGATGAGCTGCGAGACCAGGGAGATGTAGAACGGGCTCCGGGTGTCCCCCGTCCCTTGCAGCCCTCCTGTGTAGGCCAGCGCCACCGTGATGAACAGGCCCGACACGCTCAAGAACGAAAGCAGACGGACGGCCATCTGGGTGACGAGCGGATCTTCCACACCGAAGAACCCCAATAGGACGCGCGGCATGGCGAGGAAGAGGATTCCGACGGTCGTGGCCACCCCCAGCCCGATCCCGGACGCGACGTGGACCGCTTGGATCGTCCGCTCCGGTCGTCCGGCACCAAGGTTCTGTCCGGAGATCGCCGCAGTCGCACCCATCAGGCCCGACGAGGTCCAGGTGATCAGCGAGAAGAGTTGCGTATAGCCGATCACGTAGGCCGCCTGGGCCTCACCGCTCTGCGGTAGCGACCCGATGTACGCGAGGAGCATGATTCCCCCCAGGTTCATCGCCACACCTTGCAGCCCGGTGGGGATCCCGAAACGGAACAGCTCGCGGATGATTCCGAAGTCCGGCCTCCAGCTCATTCCGCGGCGAAAGCCCACGACCCATTTTCCGGCGAACAACAAATAAACTGAGACGGCCGCCATGATACCCCCCGCGATCACGGTGCCCATGGCCGCGCCGGTGGTTCCGAACGCAGGGATCGGTCCCAAGCCGGGAATGAGAATGACATTCAGCGCGATGTTGAGTGTCGTGAGCATGATGCCGAGGCGGAGAGGAGTGCGCGCATCCCCAGCGGATCGGAGGGCCCCTCCGACCATGAAGTAGACGATCATGCCGAAGCTGAACATGAACATGATGCGGAGGTACTGGAGGGCCTCCGCTTGCACGGCGGGCGCGGCATTCACCAGTCCGAGAAGCCACGGCGAAAGTACGTACCCGATCGGGGCTAGGATCCCGATCGACAAGCCCGCAGCGGTGAGGAATGCCTGATAGACGGTCCGGTCCACCTTGTCCGGATCGTGAGCGCCCACGAACCGTGCGACCAGCACGCCCATGCCGGTGAATAGGGAGCTGATGAACACCATCACGACGAGGAATATTTGCCAAGCGACCCCGATGGCTGCGTTCCCGGCGAACCCAACGAAATGCCCGACCATGGCGTGGTCCACGATGCCCTGGAGTCCGCCGAGGACGTTTTGAAGCATCGTCGGCCAGGCGAGCTTCCACACCACACCGGGGATGGGGCCCTCGACGATCGAGCGGTCGAATGTTTTTCCTGATGTCTGAGCCCCGTTGGACATGGACTAGCGGGCCCCCCCGTTTGGCGTTACGCGTAGGCGCGAGGCGGCCGCTCCAGGGGGCGTGGTACAGCGACAGGGTCGGTAGCCGCCTATCCGAATCGGGCCGAAGATCGTCAACACCCCCCATGAACATCGTGGTTTATCTCTCCAGCGGGCCGCCATCGGCGCTGCCGTGCCGCCATTATGGGTGGAACGTGTGAGGGTCGCCAGGGAAGCTTTACACGCGTCGCTGGGGAAACCTGGCACGAGTTGGGGGCAGCGCTAACCGTCGGAATCGAGAGCCCTCGAACCCAAGCGCGCTCTGGCCGATTGGGAGGTCGCATTGTCAAACTCCTCCCTTGACAGGGGGCTTCTGGCGATTAGCGTTGTTCCTTAGAAGGATGTGTGAGAACGCTGATGTGCTGAGGGGATTCGTCATGATACTCAACAGTTGCTGTTGTCGATGTTCCTGTCTGAGCCCGGTGGGGTGTCGGGGAGACGTCGTATAAGCATACGCTTGACCGAATTCCCTGAAACGCTACCGGACACATTCGGTGGCGTTTTTTGTGGGTATCGTTTCCAGGATCTCCAGGCCACCGGTTTTTCCGGAGGGCCTTTTTTGTTGGAAACGGGTGGGAGAGTCGCGGTTCTTTTCGGGTTTCAGTCATGGAAGACAGCATTTTGAAATCGATATCGGAGGGCAGCAGATGACCCTGGCAACAGCGGCATGGCGTGCCGAAGACGTGAGACAGATCAACGAGCGTTTCGAGGGGGCGCATCCTTCGGATGTCCTTCGTTGGGCCGTAGAGACCGTAACGCCCGGGCGGCTGATCGTGGCTTCTTCGTTTGGCGCCACGGGTATGGTGAATCTCCATCTGCTCGCCGAGATCGCGCCTCAGGTGCCTGTCGCGTTTGTGGATACGCTGTACCACTTTCCGGAGACGCTGGAGCATGCCGAACGTGTGAAGGCACACTATGACCTCGATGTGCGTGTCTGCCGGCCTGCGGCTTCCCGTGCGGAGTTCGAGGAGAAGCATGGAGAGCGGTTGTGGGAACGTGACTTGGACCTGTTTCATCGACTCACGCGGATCGAGCCCATGAAGCAGGCGCTCATCGGCGTGGAAGGATGGATCACCGGTCGCCGCCGTGACCAATCGGACAGTCGTTCTGCACTGGCCCATGTGGAGATTGGCGATCGGATCAAGGTCAATCCTGTGGCCTCTTGGTCGGCAGACGAGGTTTGGTCGTTTCTCCGCGCAAACGGCGTGCCTTACAACCCTCTCCACGACATGGGCTATCTGAGCCTCGGCGACCAACCTCTGACCACGCCCGTTTCCGAGGAAGAGCATGAGCGGGCTGGCCGGTGGAGGGGGAGCGAACGTCTGGAGTGCGGCATACACGGCCTGACGTAGGCCTCATGCGGGATGCGGACTCAGCGTCGCCGGCCGGCGACGTGAAAGCCTATATCAGTTGGGAGTAAAAAAGGGAAACCGCCATGACTACCAATGGTAAGGATGAGGCTTCGGAGCCACGGCAGTGGAGGGCAAAGCTTGGATCGATCCTTGGCGACAAGCTTTCCCGGGAGATCGACTCCTTCGAGGGACACATAGAGCAAAAGCGGGCAGGGAAGCTCACTGACGAGGTATTCGCGGAGATGCGCCTGCGCCGGGGCATCTATGGCCAGCGGTACGACAACGGCCAGCGCCACGATGGGTTGAATACCAGGGAGCTCGTTTTCCCGAACCCGGACCTCACCAAGGGTCCGGGAACGCAGTGGGACGCGCCGGGCATGGTGCGCATCAAGAACCCGTTCGGCGCGATTACCGCCGATCAGATGGACGTGCTCGCGGAGGTCAGCGAGGAGTATGCGGACTCCATCCTACACGTGACGACCCGGCAGGACATTCAACTGCACTTCGTTCATATCGAAGAGACGCCAGATCTGATGCGGCGGCTGGGCGCTGTGGGGATCACCACCCATGAGGCTTGCGGGAACGTCGTGAGAAACGTCACCGCTTGCCACCTGTCCGGGGTCTGCACGACACAGACGTTCGACGTCACGCCCTACGCAGCGGCCGTCTCGGATTTCCTTCTCGGACATCCGGATGCGCAGGAGTTCGGGAGGAAGGTGAAACCCGCTTTTTCTGGATGCGCGGATCGACCATGCGGACTCGTGAAGATGCACGACATCGGTGGGATCGCACGGGTCCGTGAAGTGGACGGCAAAGAACAGCGCGGCTTCGAATTCTATGTCGGCGGAGGCTTGGGGGCTGTTCCGCACCAAGCGGAGCTGTTCGAGGAATTTTTACCGGAGGAGGAGCTTCTTCCGACGTGCCAGGCGGTATCTCGCGTCTTTGCGCGGCTCGGAGAGAAGGAAGTCCGGTCCCGGGCACGTTTGAAATTTCTGGTCGCGAAGCTTGGCATCGAGGAGTTCCGGCGCTTGGTCCTCGAGGATCGTGCCGGGCTTTCAGAAGATCCGAGGTGGACGGCCTTTCTGGTCGATGTTCACAAGGGTCATGATGGGCCGTTCTGGCAGATAGAGGAGGCGAACAAGCCGACTCCGAGTCCGCAGTCCGAAGCGTGGCTCGCGTCCAACGTGACCGCGCAACGGCAGCCTGGTTACAAGGTGGTCATGGTCTACCTGCCACTCGGTGACATCACGTCCGATCAAATGCGCGGCCTCGCGGACGTTGCGCGGCGCTTCATTGGCGATTCGGTCCGCATGACCGTCGAGCAGAACTTGGCCCTCCGGTGGGTGCGTGAAAGTGACCTTCCAGCCTTACACGAAGCCTTGGACGAGCTCGGTCTCGCTGAGCCACAGGCGGAAACGCTCACCGACATCACGGCTTGCCCGGGGACCGACACTTGCAAGCTAGGTATCTCCTCCTCACGTGGTCTGGCACGTACGCTCATGGACCACTTTGGCGAGTGCAACGAGGAATTGGAGGAAGTGGTGCGAGGGTTGCGTATCAAGATCAGCGGGTGCTTCAACAGCTGCGGACAGCATCATATGGCGGATATCGGCTTCTGGGGTGTGAGCCGAAAGCGTAACGGATACAACGTGCCGCACTTCCAGGTTGTGCTGGGAGGCCAGTGGGCTGAGAACGCCGGCTCCTATGGTCTGGCCATCGTCGCCGTGCCGGCCCGCAACATCCCCACCGCCACAGACAGGATCGTGCAGCACTACGTCGACGAGCGCCAAGGGGATGAGACCTTCCAGGCCTTCGTCACGCGCGTGGGCAAGGCGAGCCTGCGGACCCTTTTGGAGGATCTGGTCGAGGTGCCCGCCTACGAGCAAGACCGTAGCTTCTACTCGAATTGGGGGGACCCGAGAGAGTTCACGCTAGGGGACATGGGCATCGGCGAGTGCGCCGGCCAGGTCGTCTCGCCGGTCGAGTTCGGCCTCCAGGCCAGCGAGCGCGAGATCTTCGAAGCGCAGGACCGCCTCGACCAGGGGGATTCCTCCGGCGCCGCCGATATCGCCTACCGTGCCATGCTGATCGCAGCGAGAACCCTCGCTCGTGAAAAAGAGGCGGGTCTCGGTGAAGATCCGGAAGACGTGGTGACCGCCTTCAAAGACCATCTTTTCGACCCGGGCCTTTTCCACGATCCGTACGCGGGAGGAAAGTTCGGCAGCTACTTGTTCCGTGTCCACGGCGAGAGCAGCAATGGGTTCGAGGCGACTCCGGAGCGGGCTCGCCAGCGTATCGAAGAGGCCCAACTCTTTATCGAGGCGGCCCACTCCTACCACGTTCGGACCGCCGAGGCGGTGCCCGCATGAGCACACAGGCGGCTACTGAACCCGAGTCGCGTGTGGTGTCGGAACCGCAAAGGGTCGGGGTGAAGGTCTTCGTCGAGGATCAGGAGTCGTTCGACCGCGGTCGGATGATCGAGGTGTTTCATCGTTGGATACAGGAAGATCGCCTCGCTGGGACGCTCATCGACGTACATGATTACACGCATGTCCCCGGGGGCCCCGGAGTGCTTTTGGTGGCTCATGAGTGGCATCTCCGCACCGATGAGGCGGGCGGCCGAATCGGGTTCGAATACGAATTGAAGAGGGGCTCGACTGGGACTCTTACGGAGCGTCTGCGGGAGGCGATCGTGGGCGTGCTCGAGGCGGCTGCCGCGCTGGAGCAGGATACAGCTGCGGAAGACCCCGTGCGGTTTGCGACGCATGAGATGGCCTTTCGTTTTACAGATCGTCTTGCCGTGCCGCCGACGGATGCTGCGTTCGAGGAGATCACGGGGGAACTCGATGAGATCCTTGCGGACGTCTACGGTGGGGTGCCGATCGAGTTTGAAAGAGTCGGTCACACGCAGGGACCGCTGACGCTCCACATGGAGGTGACCGGCGAGGGGAAGTGGAGTCTTGGGGAGCTCGTCAGCGGAGCTCGCCCGGCGGCCGGGTAGACGTCCCATGACCGTGATTCTCGCGGCGCACGGCGCAGGTGATGGCTCTCAGGCCAATCGGGCACTCCTCGAACTGACGGGCGCCCTGCGGGTACGGCGGCCCCACGTTCGCTTCGAGTGTGCGTTTTGGAAGGGTACACCGAGCTTCCAGGATGCGGCTCGGAGTTTGCAAAGGCAGGGTCCCGTGGTGGTGCCCATCATGGCCAGCGATGGGTACTACGCCCGGCGGCGCCTGCCGGAGGAGTTGGCGAAAGGGGATCCGTCATGTTCGTTCGTCATCGCCCCTCCGATCGGCACGCTTCCAGCGTTTTCCTTCATCTTGGCGTCCAGGGTGGACGAGGCGCTGAGGGGGATAGCAGGACGCGGACTCAATCCGGCCGTCCTGCTGGTGGGGCATGGCACGCCACGGGTCCGTTCGAGTGGGGATGTCGCTCGGCGGCTGCGGGACGAACTGGCTCTCGCCTTTCCGCACACGGAGATTCTCACGGCCTTTCTCGATGAATCTCCACACCTTTCCGACGTCGCCGGCTCGCTCGGCGATCACCCGGTCGTGGCGGTTCCCTTGCTCATGGGAGGTGGGCCGCACGTCCTCGTAGATCTCGTCCATACGTTGACCGCTCCTCGAGCGTCCTCAGGGCGCGACATCGTGACGGAGACCTTAAGAGTCCTTCCGCCGATATTGGAGTGGCCGGAGTTGGCCTCGCTCACCCTCGAAGCGATCGATTCGACCTCGCGGCTTTCCGCCACGGTCGCTTGACCGGTCGGGTGTGGCTGGTCGGTGCCGGCCCCGGAGACGCGGGCCTCATCACGGTTCGCGGCCGCGAGCTTCTCGAGCGTGCCGATGTGGTCGTCTATGATCGGCTCGCCGGTGCCGAGCTTCTGACCCTTGCGAGACCCGATGCCGAGTTGATCGACGTCTTCAAGGCACCCGGCCGGCACACGGTGCCGCAAGACGGGATCCACGAAGTCCTGATCGAGCGGGCCAGGGCCGGTAAGGAGGTTGTTCGCCTGAAGGGTGGCGATCCTTTCGTCTATGGCCGGGGATGGGAGGAGATCGAGGCCTGCTATTTGGCCGGGGTCCCTTGTGAAGTGGTGCCAGGAGTGAGTAGCGCGACCGGCGTGCCGACACGGGCGGGCATCCCGCTCACTCTGCGTGGACGGGCGAGTACGGTGAGTGTAGTCACGCCGAGCGTCGGGAGAGACCTCCCGGACCGTGAGCTCCCCTATGAGGCGATGGCCGAAATGGACACGTCCGTGGTCCTCATGGGCGGCGCACGCTTGGAGGAGGTAACGGAGGGCTTGGTGACGGCTGGTCGGGATGGTGCGACCCCGGCTGCGGTCGTTCAAGAAGGGACGCTCCCTGGAGAGCGTCAGGTGCGCGGGACCCTTGCCACCATTGCCGGCCTCGTCCGCGAGGAGGGCCTGCGGGCCCCAATGGTGCTGATCGTGGGCGCGGGCGCGGGGTTGCCCCGCCTCGACGGCAACGCTCCGACTTCGGGGTTCGGACCTCTGGCCGGCCGCCGAGTTGTGGTGACCCGACCGTCTTCGGCGAGCAGGCAAGTCATTTCGACGCTCCGAGGACTCGGAGCGGAGGTGATCGATTCGCCGCTGATACGAATCGAGTACGTCGAGGCGGACCTCTCCATGTCGCGCTCCGACCACGATTGGGTGGTGTTCACGTCGCTCCACGGGGTCGAGGGATTCCTCCTCCAACTCGAACGCCAAGGATTCGACTCCCGCTTCTTCGGAGCGGCCCGGATCGCCGCAGTCGGTCCCAAGACGGGTGCCCGCCTCGAAAGGGCCGGGATCCGCGCCGACCTGATCCCGAAAGAATATCGGGCTCGAGCGCTCGTGGAGGCGATCGGGGCGGAGGCGGAGAGGGGGCAGCGCGTTCTCTTCCCATGCGGAACGCTCGCGGTCGACGAGGTATCTCACGGATTGAGCCGGGTGGGCTTGGGGGTTCAGACCCTCCATGTGTATGATACGCTGCTTCAGCCGCCGAACGACGCTGCGTTGGACGCGTTCGGCAGGGGGGTGGATGCGGTGCTTCTCTACAGCCCTTCGGCGGCGAAGTCGCTGGCCTCGTCCGGCGTGAACCTGGACGGCGTACAGATCTTCTGCGTGGGCCCGACGACGGCGGAGGTTGGGCGTTCCGTGGGTCTGTCCGTCTCGGGAGTGCCCGACATCTATGGTGACGAAGGGATGATCAAGTCCCTGCTCGAAATGGCTGGGGCTCTTCGCGTGATGGACGGCTGAGAGGACTTAGTCTCCCGAGTCGGAACTAGCGGTCGTTACCGCTCGGCCGGAGTCGTTTCCTCAACCACGAACTCCGTGAACATGCCGCGGCTTTCATGCCCGGAAAAATCGCATATTGCCTTGTACGCGCCAGGTTCGAGGTCGAGCACCACGGTACGCCTCTCCGCCGGGGCCAGGCGGCGCTCGGTCTCCCAGATTGTCGAGTCGGATTCGGTCACCACGAACAAGAGGTTGTGCTCCTCGAAGCCCCGGTTCACGAGTTTCAGGGTCACTGTTCCGGCCGGCACGACGGGGTCCATGAGGACCACGTACTCGTCGACATCGATCTCCACGAGTGCTCCTTCCACCTCTTCCGCCGCCACGGCCGGTTCGCTCGGGGGCGGCGCTTCGCCCTCTTCGCACGCGGAAATGATGAACGCGCAAGCCGCCACAAGAGAGATCAGCGCGGGATGGGTGGGTCTCTCGAACATCGTGAGATCGGATATCATCGAGGGCGTGCAAATACGGATGCCGCGGCGGTTCGAGGAAATCATTCGACGGATGCGGTAGCCCCAGAAGATAGTGTGCGGGCCGAAAAAGCCAACGATAGCGTACGCGTGGAACTCCGTCTACCTGTATCGTTGTCCCGGTCGCTTCCGACTCGTCATACCGGCCACGGCCCGAATGTTGCTAGGTATTCCCGGCCCTCATGAGGGAGTAAAAGCGTGTGGTCGGGTCGTTCGTATGTACGAAAAGGAGGATGATGCCTATCAGATGGCGATCTCCATCATGGACATTGACAGCCGAGAATACCTTACGCTGACAAAATATTTGGGTGCGGGGGTTATTTCGTGACCGCTGACTGCCAGGCGTGTGTGGCTCAGATGGCCCACCAGCGAATCGGGCCGTTGTGGCCTTCGAAGCAGATCGCACCCGTGTAGTCCGGGCCTAGCTCCACTTTTTCGAAGCGCCACCGGGCGGGATCGTCGCCGGGCATCTCCGTGGCCAAGAGGCTTCCCCCGCCATCGGCGACGTAGTCGAGCGTGAAGCGAGCGGAACTGAAGCTCAGTCCGGTTCCCCAGGCTTTCAGGTAGGCCTCCTTGCGGGTCCAGGCTCGGTAGAACGCGGCGGGGCGGGCCTCGAGCCGAAGCCTCCGGAGCGCGGCGCTCTCGACTGGAGAGAAGAAGCGATCCGCGATCTCGGTGAATGGCCGCCCCTCCCGCGCGAACTCCAGATCGACTCCGATGCGCTTTCCCACCGACACGGCCACTAGCCCCTGCGACCCCGAGTCGGACAGGTTGAAACGGGGCTCGTCGCGCTCAGCGAGTATCGGTTTGCCATGCTCACCGTAGGTGAATTTGACGTCCTGGGGGTCGGCACCCACGTAGCGAGCGAGTATCCGGCGCAGGTGGGCTCTTGAGGAGGCCTTCCGGTCTCGCTTCTCGTCGATGACGATGCGTTGGGCAGTCTGGACCTCTTCGGGAGTGAGAATGGCCCAGTCGTGCTCCTGGACCTTGAGTGCGAAGCGCCACACGTCGATGACGTTGTCGGGGGCCGGACGCCATTCGTGAGCGGGGCGCCAAGGCTCAGGCATGCGACCTCGTGTCGTCCTGTCCACCCCGCCCGCTCTGCCCGTCCCGGTCATCCAGTGATGCCTTCAGACGGAGCATCCCATCCTCCACGGACACCCGCGGCTCGTACCCCAGGTCCCGCCGTGCCGCGCTGATGTCGAACCAACGCGCGCTCGTGAGTGAACGCACGATCCAGCGGCTCATGCGAGGATCGCCCTCCGACCCCGTGAGCGCGTGAACTTTCTCGAAAACCCATCCCGCTACGAGAGCGGTTCGAAGGGACACGCTCTTCTGGATTGGGGGAAGGCCTGCGGCATCGAGGAGCCGGTTCAAAAAATCCCAAACCTCGACGGGTTCGCCGGAATTCACGAAGTAGGCACGGCCGTTGATGCGGCCGGCGCCGTCCCCACCCGCCAAGAGAAGATCTCCGGCGAGCAGATGAGCCAGCACAGCGTCATCGATATAGGTGATATCCTGGAGTTTGGGGGGGGTCTTTATGCGTCGGAGCCCGCCGTTCCTGCTGCGTTCGATCACACGGGGGAGCAGCGAGGTATCACCGGGG
>Ga0315336_1002390_pt1 | contig 28934 bp, 17 predicted proteins | sample ASW5metaG_FD_204512 | JGI IMG/M metagenome (GOLD analysis project Ga0315336, IMG submission 204512) | Ammonia-oxidizing marine archaeal communities from Monterey Bay, California, United States - ASW #5 | ecosystem: Environmental > Aquatic > Marine > Intertidal zone | place: USA: California... | reverse complement strand
TCTCGTTAAAAGACTCCGTTCCCTGCCAAACTACGCTGTAGCCATCCTGGTACAAAATCTGGTCGGGCAGTGTGACTGCCTGGACCCACGAGACCCGGCCCAGCAGCCCGATAAGGATCAGGGCCCGCAATGACTTTGGCAACAGGAGGGATTGACTGATCATTGGGCAACAGGTCTCTCGTATCACCGAAAACATCAGGATCTGGTAAACCGACGTTTCCGCTGGGAACTGGAGGTCAAGAACGACGCCCAACTCGCCACGGTGTTTATTTTAACACGCGGCACCACCCCTGCCGCTGGTGGAGCAGAGATTTCGGTGTTTTTCCCGGGAACCAAACATGTTGGCCACTATGGCCGGGTGCATCAACGGGCCTGGATTCGTGTGGGGTACGCCTGCGAGATGATGAACCTACTGGCCAATGGTCAGCTCAAGCATGCCAGAGGAAAACATGCCAACATACTCATGTGGGTAACTGTACCGGGAAATCCAGGAACCTTCGTCGAGCTCACGGCAGGGGCAGCATGACGTTTGTGCCAAAAGGCTCTCTAGCCGCGCGGCTCTCTACCCCGACGTCAATTCAAAGACAAACACATTTGGCCCGTCGTCGGTGACCTCTGCTTCGAGTTGGCTCTTGCGGTTGTAGCGGGCGGGCAGGTATTGCTCTTGGACGTCATATTTCTCGCCGCGGTAACGGTCCATTCTCTGCTGGCCCGTCTTTCGATTTGCCGTGATATTCACGCGAAAACGTCCAGCAAACAGCCCGCGGCGCGGCGCGATACGGTACTTGCCCTCTTCGATCGTGGCACCTGCGGTAGGCCCACCGGTGCCAGCGACGGGTAAAAACTCAATCGACCCTTCCGGCAGCGGCTGGCCATTGAGCTTGACGTTGCCAGAGATCGAAAGCCGACCGTCGTTGTCGCCGCACCCGGCCGAGACCACAGCGAGCAACAGCAGGCTCAACAGGCAAAACAACCGGTGGCAATTGGCACACAGGCTCTCTGGCGACCGATTCCGGGGCAAGGTCCGACGGTTTTGTGGATCGCTCTGCCAGTCCGATTGGTAGTTCAGAAAAGCGTGAAACAGCGTGGTTTCAACCATATTTCCTGTAGACAACGGGGGTTTTTAAAAATTTAATCCTGGGCATCCCTAACAGTTGGGGTTACCATGAGAAGGAAGCTCGCTGTTGTTCTTGGGCGTTGCCCGAGTCGGAGTGAGAACTGCCAAGAGACTACCCGCGCGTTGCTGGGTGTGTACAGAGAGCCTATTAGTTTTCGCGACCGGCTGCTGGACCAGAGGTCACCGTTCTTTTTTGGGAGGTTCGTTCCAATGCATGTAAAAGTTGGGAATATTTTTCTTCTCGGTTGCTTGGCGATCGGTCTGGCAGCAGGTAGTGCGGCTGTAGCCGACAATCTTTATTTCAGCGTCAATTCAGGTGCCAACGACACCCTCATGATGGTCACAGGCCTTGCACCGACCAGTGGCCCGCCAGCCGGGCTGGGTGATCAAGCCGGCTTCAAGGCGGCTGGAACCAACTCCGATGGCATCGTCGCGATCGACGCTGCCATGATTGGTGGCCAACCGCGGGTGGCCACCGGCGGTCAATTCCTCGCCCTTTGGAATGGCAACGATATTGGTTGGGTGGCTCAGAGCCCCATGAACCCTCCAGTGCGGGAACTCGTGCTCGGTGAAGTTGGTGGCAATGGTGACCGGGTAGTTATTGCACGAGACACCAATGATGACAAAATTGAGTTTGCGATGTTTGAGGGATCGACGCTGAATCACGTCGTAACACCTGGTCCCCATCCGAACCTTGGCAATGCCAGTGGTATGGCGCGAGGTAACTTTACTGACAATCACGCCGGTAGCGAAATCGTCGTCAGTACGGCCGATCTGACAACGCTTAACAAGACGCCCGGGTACCAGTTGTACTTGAGCGGCGAAAACCTGGGATGGCTCGGCCAACAGCCAATTAATCAGCCAAGCAGCGATGTTGCAGCTGGCGATTTGGTGCCGGGACTCAACAACGACGAGGCAATTTTCACCGGCGGCATTGGTGGAGATCCGGGACCTGGTTACGGCCAGCAGTCGCACGTGTTCTCGACCGGACCAAATGTTAACGGTCAGATGGTCTACCAGTACGAGAACGGTGGTGGGCTGCCTCACGGCGTACCCGCCGGCAACGGCGAATTGCTGTTTAACGCGGTTGCTGTTGGACAGCTTGACGCCGATCCAGATCCAGAGATTGTACTGGCTGGAAACAACGTCATCCGCGTCCTCAACCATGACAGCAGCTTTGTCTTCCAGAGCGGTCCAACCAATGCGAACATAGTCGATGTTGTGATCGCCGATGCGATGAACAACGATGGTGTGAACGAAATCATTGCGGTTACCGACGGCGGTCTTGTGTTTGCCTTCGGACATAACGTTGCAGGCGATGCCGCGTCGGGGATTGCCGGCGGAGCGCTGGGCGTCTACAACGTTGGCAACCCGATTACCGGTGTGGCTGCACTGAAGATTATTCCTGAACCCGCCAGTGCGTTGTTGTTGCTGTTGGCTGCCTGCGGTCTGGCAGTAGCAAGACGACGTTAATCGGCAGGCAGTCCAGGACTGCAGCACCCCGTTGGCAGAAAGACTTCGCTGGCCTGTCTGTCGAGTAGGTGACATTGGCATGAACTTTTCTGGCAGGGGGCCGACAAGGTCCCCTGCTTTTTTATGGCGATGCCGGTTTTTGCTGATTTTTGTACAATGTCCCGGAGACTGGGTTGCCGAGGTGCGGTACAGGAGCGGAAATAGCGAAGGATGGTTGTTTTTAAAAAGCAGGAATGGAACTGATGAGAAATCGCGTTGAAAATCGGACCAGGGGTTTCACGCTTATCGAACTCCTGGTGGTGATCGCGATTATTGGAATCCTGATTGCACTCTTGCTGCCGGCCGTACAGGCCGCCCGCGAGTCGGCCCGCCGGACACAGTGTGCCAACCGCTTGAAACAGATCGGTTTGGCGCTGCACAACTACCACTCGGTTGCGGGTCGGTTTCCGTACGGTGCGAATGCTGGAAACGGGCATCCGGATTCGCCGCCAGGCCGGGATGCACACGGATTTCCCGAGTGGCCTTATTTTTTGACCTGGATCTTCCCCTACCTGGAAAACTCGACCTACGCAGCCCAAATTGCAGAAATCAATTTTGGCCAGCTTTGTGATCCTTGGGAGCCTTTCGGCACATTTGGCTGTCAGGAATGGCCGCCAGGACTTTTAGGCGCACCCTTTCCAGAACTCTTGTGCCCTTCTGACTGGAGTGAAGTGACGGTAAAAAATATTGTGGGTGGGAGAGCTCTAGCGGTAACGAACTTTTTGGGGATGTTTCCAGGAGTCAACGAGCGGGAGATACTGCTGGATTTTCACCCTGAAGTGATACAGGTCTCTTCGCATCGCCGGATGACAGACCAGGAGCATCGTGACCTGGTGAATAATCGGCGGACCGTCTTTGGAATCAACCGGGGAACGCCGATTTCCAAAATTGAAGACGGGTCGAGTAAAACAATCATGGTCACCGAGTACCTCCGCGGTTATGCAAATTGCCTGCGGGGCTGGTTTTATACCAATCGAAGCGGATTCAAGTTTCTGGTAGCAGGAAATACACCGAATTCCAGTGTCCAGGACAACCTTCATCGTCATTGTGGAGCGGGGGGCGATGCGCCGGAAGTTAACTTGCCATGTACACCCGGGGGAATTGTGTTCAATCAGGCTGCGGCGCGGAGTATGCACCCTGGTGGGGTGAATGCCCTGATGGCCGATGGCGCTGTGAACTTTCACGGTGATTCGATTGACCTGGTCGCCTGGCGGTCGCTCTGCTGGATGAATGATGGCACCGAAGATGGGGTTGGAATGGTGGTCGAGTGACGAGCTACCAAGCTCGCCGATCGCCCTGACAAATACGTATTTTCAGGATATACATTGTCACACTGCAGGATTGTCGTGTTAAAATCAGGGAGGAGCGACTCGTTGCCGCGGAGCACGGCCGGTAGCGGTGTCGCCGCCCAGCATGCCGGGTCCACAGGAGTGATGTCTTTTAAAGGCAGGAGGTCTTTTGTTCATATTGTTCACAAAAGCAAACTGGAAAAAGAATCATGATGGGATTGAGCAATAAGGGTTTGGCCATGATTCTCGTGGGCACCCTGTGGGTGGTTCTGGTGTGGCTGGCCCTACCTGGCTTTGCAGCCGACCGGCTTTTCTTTTTGAACCTGAATTCAGATGCGGGAACCGGTGCCCAGCAGAACAACCTGGGAAAAGTCGACCTGTTGACCCGCAGTGCCGCTGGCAACGAGGGTACGCCGCGCGGAATCGGCAGCGAACTCGGGTATCTCTCCCACCCCACCAACAACCCGGATGTGCAGGTGCTTAAAGCGGGTACGGTCGGCGGTGTTCCAGAAGTCGCAGTAGGTGGCCAGTACCTGCAGCGGTTTACGCTTGACAAACAGTGGATTGCGCAGTGGGATCCAGCCGGTGGCCCGACCGAGACCCAGTCGATCGACGCAATTGCCTATGGTGATGTGGGAGATCCCGCTTTTGGTCTGACTGATCGCATTGTCGTCACCCGCCGGGTGCAGCCCATTGGCGGGGGCGGGGGCGAGAACGATGTACTGATTCACATGATCAGCGCCAATCCCATGGCAGCCCAGGGAATGGTTTCCAACCCGATTCCCAACCAGGGGGTGGGAAACTCGATTCACATTGGCGAATTCAACAGCGGTACGCCAGGCAACGAAATCTTGATCACAACGACCGAGACCCACAATACCAGCAGTTCCACCGCCGCCGACGCCACAACCGGAAATGCGCTACTCTATTATGCGGTCTCACCAACCGTCCTGACCCAAGAGGGAGGTGACGGTCAGATGTTCATCAATCGTCCCATTAGCGATGCGGTGGCCGATGACTTCATTCCCAGCAACCCAGGTTTGGAGTACCTGGTCACAGGCAACAACAGTCCCTCGGGAGTTGATGGATTTGGGCAAGGTTCCCACCTCTTTTCCACCACCGACGTCACCGACTACGTCTGGAACCAGATTTTCGAACGGGAGAACGCCCTGGGAGCCTCCCATGGAACGCCCCCGGGAGGACTTTTATTCAACGCGGCGACCTCCGCCAACCTGGACGCGGATCCGGAACCAGAAATTGTGCTGGCCGGTAACGACGTGATCCGCGTGCTGAACCCGGAGGGGGACGCTGAAAATTCCCAGGCTTTCGGCCCGCCGCTCTGGCAATCGGGGCCAACGACGCAGAATTTTATCGATGTTGTGGTGGCCGATGTTCTCGACGACGATGGCGTTGATGAAATCGTCGCTGCCAGTGACAGTGGGCTCATTTTTGTTTTTGCCAACACCGGAATTGTCAGTTCCCCCTACGATCTGGCAAGTGTTTTCAATACGGGGCAACCTCTGGTAGCGCTTGCCGCGTTAGACGTTTCGGGTTCGGTTGTGACAGGTCTCCCCGGTGATTTTAACGATGATGGAACGGTCGATGCGGCCGACTACACGGTGTGGGCCGACAACCGGGGATCGACCTTTGATCTGGGCGGCAATGGGGACGAGACCGGCGGCAGTGCCGGCGTTGTCGATGTTGTTGATTACTCCTTGTGGAAAACCAGTTTTGGCGATACCGCTGCTGGTTCGGCAACGGCTCCCGTTCCCGAACCAACATCCTTGCTCGTCACACTTGTGGGAATGCTCGCCCTCGCCCTGTTTAACCGGCGCCGTTAGTCGTACAGCCGAAGACCAGGTTGACCACGACGCGGGGACTGGCGGCATTTTTCTTCGCGGTCACCGCACCGGTCCTGTTCCGCAGAGAGGAAAACAGGGCGGCTGTCGACTCGGCCAGATCACGCGCAGCGCGGGTCGCCTTGCTGCCAGCGGTTAAAGGCCACCTCGTCACTGTGAGCCAGCTTTCGTCGGGCTGCATGCCAACTGGCGGCCCACGCCGATGCGTCGTGGAGCTCCGTTTCTGGATGTGCCTTGCTGCGGGCGACAAAACCGGGAAACCAGGGTCGCCCGGTCGGTTCTCCAATCGGTTGGTAGCGCAGGTCAAAACTCCAGCGAATCTTGTCGCTGCGGTTAACGAGCCCACAATGGATTGTCCGTCGGTGCATGAAGATTACGTCACCCGGTTCCATCACAAGTGGTACCAGGTCCTGATCGATAAGTTGATCGGGAATGCACGTCTGATCGATGATCAGCGGGTTGCGACTTGGGCAATGTAATTCCAGGCCTTTTCGGTGGCTTTCGGGGATTACCGCCAGGCAACCGTTTTCCACGGTTGCGGAAGTCATCGGAAACCAGACCGTGAGCATGGAGGTCTCGTCCGCGTCGGCAGTCACTACCCCCGAATCCTGGTGGCAAGCAACCTGAATCGTCAATCCCGTACGGACTTCTTCGGGTATGAGGTGCTCCGGGATTTTCACGCGTGTGTGCTGGACCGGGTTTGAATAAATCTCTTCACCAAGGAATTCTGTGACCTGGTCGAGCAAACGATCGTTGCGAAGCAGATCAAAAACAGCCGGTCCGGTATGGATGGGGGTTTGCTCGGTAATATTCTGTTGCGGCAGCGAAATGTCGAATTCCTGATCGTAGGGCAACCTGGCCTCGCGGGTTGCCTGAATCAACCGATCGCCAAACGGCAAATCCGAGTGCAGCGTGGCAAGTCGGCCTGCTGCATGCCACTGGTGGACCAGGCGATCGAGCACCTGTTCGTATTCATGCACGACTGGCTGCAAATCTTCCTCCCAGCTCAGCAATCCACGTACGACGACGTAGCCTTCGTCTTCAAATTGGTCGAGAATTTGTCGAGTTGAGTTCATTGGTAAGTTCTCTTGCTTCCAAATCGTTTCCAACGACTTGACCGGAAGGTCAGCTGCAGTTGCTCTCAGCAACCGGTTCCTACCGGTCACTTGTTCAGATGTCGTCGGGACTCAATTCGCAACAGGCCGAACCGGGCCAAACTGCTTTTGCAAATCGACCTGGTTCAAAACCCATTTGCGAATGATCTGGTAGCCGGGATCCATCGGCTGGTAACGCCGCCCACCTTGGTGACCGTCTTCCTGGCCGGTTTGAATATTAAGGGGTTTGCGAAGAAATTTACTTTGCTCAACATCGGACAGCTTAACACGGTGTTGGAGCGTGGCATAGTTGTCCAATAGTTGATCGACTGGCAAATAGCCAACCTTATCGGGCGGGTGGAGTTCCATCGACGGCACGCGGCCTGGTTCGCCGTGGCAGTGCATACAGCTGCGCTCGTCTCCCCGGAGCACCCGGGTCATCTCCGGCACAACGTAGTCGCGAAAGAAGGTAATATCTTCGAGGAAAGATTCAGGAATCATCGACTGGCCATCGTCACCTGTGGGAAAAAGGTGGCTCGCTTTTTGCTGCACCACTTCGCCGAGTTGTTTGGCAAAAGGGCCGCGCTCTTGCGAGAGCACGTTGCGAGCGTGCTCCAAAGTTTTTTCGTCTTTTTCGAACGATTCCAATTCGGCGAGGGCTGTGAGGACCTCGGGGTTGCGTCTCAAAGCGGTCTGGTTGGCGAGTTCGACTGCCAGTTCGCGATTCGCCGCCAGCACAGACGGCCCGATCTGGCCAGTGAACAGATTGAGTGCCCGGCTCCGCAGTTCCTCGAGGGGGTCGATGGGGGGCAATTCCCCGGAATCGGGTTTGATGGCTGGGAGATCCTGCTGGAAGGTCAGAATCCAGGGAATGTTGCGAATCCAAAAGCGCGCGGTCGCCCCGTTGTCAAACTCCCGTGGCAGGGCGAAGGCAAGTTGTTCAAAATGCAGATCGGGATTTTTGCGAACCGCCTTCCCAAGGCCGTTGGCGAGGTACCAGGCGGCATCGGCATCACGCTGGACCAGTTGTTTTGTCGCAGCATCCTGCACGGTTTCGATGGCTTCGGGACTTTGCCAGTTGGAGGTATCTGGTACGAGGTAACGTAAGATGTTCTGACGTTGCTCTACTGTCTGAGAAAGAACCCACTTTACCCCGCCGAGCAATTTGAGAATCGGGTCAGAGAGGCTTTTCCGACGGGGTGGATCGGCTGCCCCCCGTAGCAGGATCCGGTGCATCGGTTCGAGTTGTTCGGCAACGGCTGCCAGTTGCACCAGGCGTGGATCCGAGACGCTGGAGGCTGCCAGGCTGCGCAGGCTTTCGGGGCCACGCAGCGAGTACTCTATCAATTCTTCCTGGAGCAGGTCGTGAGGAATATTAGCGGCACCTTCCAGGACAAACCTGGTTAACAATTCCTGCTGCGGTTCGGTGGACTGTTGCTGGACAGCTTCAAGTCGGGCGAGGGCAATCTGGCCCAGCAGTTGACCCAAGCCGGGGGTCACATATCCGAGTTGTCCCGGGCCACCATCGGATCCGCGGAATGAGTAATAGGTTGCCGCAACGCCAAGCAAACGACTCGTAAGGAGGACTGTTTGTGGATCGTTCTTGTTTTGCTTTCGAGCGTCCCCGAGCATAGCCACCAGGTCAGCCAGTTCTTGATATTGGTGTTTCTCGCTGCCGTTGCCGACGTGCCCGTTGGCTATCAACAGCGCATGACTTTGGTAGCGGATTGCATTTTCCACCAGGGCGTTTGGTTCGGGCCGCCCGAGCAAGCGAAGCCAGGCAGTGTTGAGACCAGCCCGGGTTGGTGGGTTCCAAATCCACCACTGCCACGCCGCCCGAGTTGCCCAAGCCCGCACGGCCGGGTTCGGATCGTCATTCATGGCGTGATCGAGCACCGACACCAGTCGGTTCCATTCGATGCTCGAACCAGTCATGACACCGTCGACCTTCATGACCAAGGCGCGAATTGCCGCTTCCCGGGTAGTGTCGTCTCCCTTGCTGGCAGCCTCAAGGACTTGATCCCAACCACGGTCGTCAATCAACTGTTGACGCAACGCCCAGTGGGCAGCTTCGCGCACGATCTTGGTCGAATCGCCCAAGCCCTCAATGAGTGGAGCAATCGCAGCGTTGTGCCCGGGAAACGCCAAGCCGAGCATTGCCCAATAACGTACCAGCGGGCTGTCGTGGCCCGCGGCCTCGACGAGCCGGGACACAAAACGCGGGTCGTTGGTCAGCGAGAGCCGACGGACCCGACCGATCGCCGCCACGAGTGTTTCCTCATCCGGTTGTTGGAATTCGGCAAGGGAGTAATGAGGCGGCTCCACCGGGAAATAACGCGATAAGGCATGTAACGCATAACCGGTCGAGACAAAACCGGTGGTTGACTCTCCATTCCAGTAACCGGTCGGATGTTGTTGTGCAAGTAACGCTTGAATCGCCCGACTCACGACCGGATCATCCCGACCGATGCCAGCTGTCTGAAAGGCAATGATCGCCAAAGCAGTTGGAGACGGGTCGGGTTTACCCTCTTGAGCGACCCAGGTTTGTTTCGCGTCGTCCCATTTGCCAGGATTAAACCCCCAGCTGCCATCCTCCTTTTGAATGGCCCGCAAACGTTCCAGATCGTGCTCGACCTGCTTTTTGATTTGCTCATCGAGCTTCCCTGCGGCAGCCATTGTCGCCAGGCGGCCCTGGCGAGTCAGCTTTTCCTGTTCGGCAACCCGGGCAGCCGCAACAATGTAGTTCCTGGGAAAGAAGCGACAAATGAGTTCCACGCGATGGCAAAGGTCATCGGTGAATTTGACCTCGATCTCTAATACCTTGGAAACTTTATCCTCGAGCGCATGAAAATACTTGGGTTCTCCGGTTTGTTCCCAGGCACCTTTGAGAATCTCGCCGGCATAGTTGAACACAACTCCCTGACCAACGTTCGCCCCGGGGCCAGCTGCGTTGATACCACCAGGATCGGCCGTTTGTAACACGTAATTAGCCGCCCGAACTGCCTGGTTGCTTTGCAGACGGCGGGCAGGAAGATAACGTTCTAATGTCACCACCGAGTGCCCCGCGACACGCGTGCCGGCCGGCCCGTCACCCACATCAAGGGGTTGCAAGCTCGTATTGTTGGCGGCGTCTTCCAATTCGTTCGTCGGTCGCATTGACTGATAACAGGTGTTGATCAGATGTTGCCACATCTGGGTGTTTTGGGGTCGGTAACCATTGGTAAATGGAACGGATGGCCCCCATACGCCCGACTGCGTGTGGCAACTCATGCAGTTGGTACCAAAAAGATTGCCCGAGTCGCGGATCCTTCGTTCCACAGCTGCACCTCTTGGGCGATTGGTTAGCCAGGCGTCAACCTGCCCGATATGGTCGTACAGCCCCCGACGCACCGATTCTCGCGGATCTCCATAGGGAGCCGGCTCGACCACGCAAAGCTGAAGTTCATAGGCTGGCGAGTTGGCTTCGACTCGGAGAAAGTAGATGCCCCCGGGGTCGAGTTTCCGGTTGATTGCCGTACGGTATTCTTCTTCGTCGGCTTGTTGATGGGGCCGCTCGTTCACATTTTTGCCCTCTTCATACTTTTCCAAAGGCAACAAGCCTGCATTCAGTGGCCAGGCACGCGATGCGGCCGTGTGCTCAGGCACAATGCGGTAAGCGCGAATGCGAGCAACCACTTGTTGATCGGGAATCAACAGACAAGCGGCCAGCAACCGTGGTTTGTTACCTTGGTATTCGATGCGGAACCAGTCATCGCCGCTTGCACCAAGGTATCCGTTGTCAAAGTACTCGATGTCGTCACTGGCCCCGAAAATGTGGACCGGTGTCCCAACGTCCTGTTCGTTCAGGACAATGTTTTGACCCTGTTCGGGTGTGTCATTCGGTTCAGCTTCCAGCAGAACTCCCACCGTTTTGGTCTCGCTAACATCCAACACCTCAATCCCAAATTCCACCGAAACCACGCTGCCCTCCGGCCAGAGGACTTTTTTCGATGCTGCGGTTACCTCTGCAACAACCCCTTTTTCACGCCAACGAGGACGATCAAAAAGATCAATTTCTTCTTCTTCTGGTTCAATCTTTAATTCGTAAACTCCAAACACAGGTGCCCGGTACACCACGTAGACGTCGGGGTCCAGTCCGTGAAGCAGTTTGGACCAGTCCGCTGTTGGATCGTTATAAATACCAAAGTCGTTGGTTGTGCGGTGCGGTTCTTGATGCTCGGCAGCTGCCCGTGGAATGCGGGCAGGATTGTCGGCCGACACCAGCGACCAACTAACCTTGAGCCGTGCATTGGCCGGTAACTCGGACGGCTGGTCGACCCGCACCAGGACCTCGATGGTGTCGCCGGCTGCCAGCCTGATTTGTTCAACATGGCCTGATGGAACGCTGATCTTCTTGTGCAAGCTGATCTCGGTTGCCGCATGGCCAAAAGATTGACCAGCAGTGATGATGGCGAGAAAAATCAGCGATTGAAAACCGCGTAGGCACATCCAAATAGGACCGTAAAACGGGGAGAAACCTCAAATCTGAAGGCAATTTCGCCTCGTGGACCCGGAACGTTGCCAGTAAGCGACCCGCAACGTCATCCCTCATAGTTTACCAACCCCAAGAGGTGCCGTCACGGTTTCCACAACTTCCCGCCAGGGGGCTTAACGCACCCAAGGTAGCTGGTCTGCGGGTACCTTCTCAATACCGCCCCCGCAACCAGCCGGTTAAAACTCCTGCCACAACTGCCGCGGGGCAGGGGCGGTCATGCACGCGGGAAGGGGGCGAGTTGGCGCGCCCCCCCCTGGAACCGGCTCCGGCAGTCTTGTGACCGCTGGGAAAAATTTCCCGAGCGGCAAACACACCCTAATTTGTCGGTCTGCCTGGGTTTACTGCTGACCACTGCACCATCAATGTCGAGTCGGTTGGGGCGTAGCTCCGATAACGAACAAGAGGGACCAAATGGCGGTGTTTTGAGCCCTTTTCCTTCGATAATGGCGGGGTGGGTATTCCAAGAATCTCGAAAAACCCAATTTCTTGCATTTTTTACCTCACCAATTAAACTGAAGGTAGCGGCAATCCCATTGGTTCTGAGAGCTTATGCAATCGAAGCACCGCAATTCGTCTGAGGTCGTCGTGGTTCTACACGGCTTTGCTGCATCCCCAAGGTGGATGACGCTGGTTTGCCGTCGGGTGGCCCGCACCGGACGGCGGGTGGTGAACTGGGGGTATCCGAGTTGGCGGAGGTCGATCGACTTGAACGGGCAGGACCTGCTGCAAGCGATTTACGATCTTGCCGAGGACGAGTCGGTCCGGCGGATTCATTTTCTCACCTACAGTATGGGTTCGATCATCTGTCGGGCAGCCCTGCTGAAGGATCCACAAGTGCCAAAAGTTGGCAGGGTTGTGATGCTGGGACCCCCGAATCGCGGTTCCCACGTGGCGTCGCTGTTGGCACCGTTATTTGGGTGGATGGTTCCAGCTGCACGCGAACTCTCGACCAGGCCCGACAGCTATGTGAACGGCTTGCCACGGATGCAAGGGGTTGAAGTTGGAGTGATCGCAGGCGGGAGGGATCGGGTCGTGCGACACGACTGCACACATTTGCCCAGCCAGCGCGAACACCTCGTTGTGCCCCGTGGACATGCGGGACTCCTGTTGAGTCGTGAGGTGGCTCGCACAGCATTGCGTTTTGTCGAAACAGGCAGTTTTGAGTTGCCGAAGGAAGTGCCGGAAACAAAAGCTGTCGTCCTCGGCTCGTGGCCGGTTCCTTCGGTCGGTACGGGTTTGCCTGTCGAAAACGCATAGTTTGGCGGCATGTTGCAGGTAGGAGTCGGCGACTGCTGTCGCTTGTTCTGGCTGGAACGTTCTCTCTTTTGTCGTTCAGCGGAAAGTCACGACATACGGGCGGTGTGAATCGGGTAACGAGCCAGCACCCGCTATACTTTTCTTCCGATCACAAGCAGCAGCAGTACGAGCGTACCTAGTTGTAACGGCAACAGGAACCAAACAGAGATACCCCAACCGACCGGCAGTGTGCCGAAAGCGATAACCACCATTGCCACGGTAAGGGCGTAAGGGAGTTGCGTACGCACGTGCGCAATGTGGTCACAACCGCTCGCGTGCGAGGAGAGAACGGTGGTATCGGATATTGGCGAACAATGGTCACCGAAGACGGCACCTGCCAGTACACCACCAATAGACCCAAGCATAATGGGGTTCGAAGCGGAGACCGTTTGTCCATCCCTGGTTAACAATGCGTGGGCCAGAGTCACGACCATTGGCATTAAGATTCCCATGGTGCCCCAGCTCGTTCCGGTACAAAAGGCGACGATTGAGGCCAGCACGAACACAACCGTCGGGAGCATTTTGATAGAGAGGTTAGAGAGGGTTGGTTCCTTTGAAACCGCGCCTTTCTGATGATCAGCATCGCCGAGAGAGATGAGCGATTTGAGGTACTCTCCCGTGTAGAGCCGATGATCAGAGAATTCATAAGCATCCTGCGTTGCTTTTCCATCGACTGAGCGGTTGCCGGTCATACGCGACAGGGTCGCGGCCACCGTGAGGATGGCAATGGCCGGGAGCACGATGCGCAGGCCTTTGGCAGCCGCCACGACCAGTTGGCGCCCGTTGAGCAACCGGCTTCCGACGGCCATCACGATCGCCAAAATGATTCCAGCCAACGCCCCGTATAGCAGCGCAAAGCTCGAGTCGGCTGCTCCAACAATATCGTGCAGGGGTGGGTTGTCAGCAGCGGTTGTGTCGGTTTTCAAAGCTGCTTTTCCGGTTACATACAGCAGCAGAAGAACCATTGCCAACGTGACAACGATTGGCACGACGGCGTGGTACCAGCCGCCGGCAGCGATTTCGCCTGGCTTCGAGGAATCTTTGTGACGGGTGGTTGGGGAAGTCGGTTCATCACGCTGTGCTTTTGCACGTCGTTCGGACTTTAACATGGGTCCGAAATCTCTCCCCAGAAGCGCCGTCAGAGGTACAAAAAAAAGTGCCATGAGCATGTAAAACCGGTAGGGGATACTTGCCACAAAGAGATCGAACGCCTTGAGTTCGTCGGCGAGAGTGAGATTTTCGAGCCCCTGATCAACGTAATCGATTTCGACTGCGACCCAGGTCGAAACGAGGGCCAATCCCGCGACAGGAGCCGCGGTGGAATCGACCACGTAAGCCAACTTTTCACGCGAAATTTTCAACCGGTCGGACAAGGGGCGAAACGTGCTCCCTAACAGTAACGTGTTGGCATAGTCGTCGAAGAAGATCACCAATCCCGCCAGCCACGTTACAACCTGCCCGCCGCGGCGGGTCTTGGCCAGCGGAGTGATCGCTTCTACCAATCCGTGCATACCACCCGTCCGCTGGATGATTCCGAGCATGGCTGCCATCAAGATTGTGAAACAAAATATACGCAGCTTCCCCGGCGCTGTAAACGATGGCCACAAGTGGGTGAAGAATGTGTCATACAGGGCCGACGAAATATTACCACCACAAGTGAGCAGTGCACCAACGACGATTCCGACCAGCAGGGAGAGAATCACCCGACGTGTCGCAATTGCCAACACAATCGCGATGAGCGAAGGCAACAAACTCAGCCATCCGTACGGGTGAGGCATAGGGTAAGCAGCAAGACGTTCAGAAGACAGAGTTCCAGCATTGAAGGCAAATAGGAGGCATCGTGATGGCTGGCCCGTTTTTAATCATTGTTATTCTGGTCACTCGTGGCAACTGGGCGACGGGTGGGCACAGCTGTTTCACTCGTTTGTTTGGAACTTGATTCCGAGTTGTTCGAACAAGAAAGAGTAAACATCGACCGCCTGCTCAATTCGTTCGTCAAGCGCTGTGTCACCACCGTGGCCGGAACTGGCACTGGTACGCAGCAAAATCGGTGCCGCCGAGGCAGTAGCTTTCTGAAGTCGTGCCGTCATTTTACGGGATTGCATCGGCTCCACGCGGGGATCGTTTTCGCCAGTTATAAACAATACCGTGGGATAATGTGTGCCGTCGACGACATTGTGGTAAGGGGAGTAGCTAAAAAGCGCCTTGAATTGGTCCTTGTTCTTGACGGTACCAAACTCGGTAATGTTGAATTCACCATTCGGTGAAAGTTCGACACGCAACATGTCGTAGATTCCAACGTAGGAAACGACTGCCTTCACCAGGTCGGGGTGTTGCGTGAGCAGGGCTCCCATGAGCAGGCCACCGTTGCTGCCCCCAACAATCGCCAGCCGCTCACGATTTGTGTAGTTGCGATCGAGGAGATGGTGTAACACCGCGGCAAAGTCATCAAACACGTTTTGTTTTTTCGTGAGATTCCCCTCCAGGTGCCACGCTTCGCCATGTTCCCCACCGCCACGGATATTAGCCACGGCAAAAATGGCTCCGTGGTCAAGTAGCATACGCCGGACTGGATCATATCGAGGTGTATTGCTCACACCATATCCACCGTACCCGGTTGCCAGCAGTGGGTTCTTGCCGTCGCGCGTGGTTCCTTTACGCATCACAATATTTACCGGTACCAGCGTGCCGTCTTTGGAGCGGGCAAACTCGCGAACTACCTCGCAATCGTCAAAATTGACAGGAGAGGTTGCCACCAGGGCCGTTTTCTCGGTTGTCCCGGCGGCCCCTGCAGGACGGAAAATATAGTTCGTACTGGGCTGAAGGTAGGAACTCGTACCGAACAGGATGTCATCGCCAGCAACCGGGACCATGCCGTACACATTTGCAACCGGAAGTTGCGCTGGGGCAATCGCAGATGTTCCGTCGTGATGGAATGCGCGTATTTCCGTTGGGCCCCCTAGTTGGTAGATAACGTATAACCGCGTTGGGGTGGGGAGAATGCTCGTATGGCCCCAAAAGCTCGTGACAATCGAGTCGGTTCCCTCTGGTAGGATCGTTTGCGCCGCTGCCAGGTCGGGCAAGACCGCGATCGGTAGATGCAGGATCTTGCCCTTGGGAGCATCTTTGCGGGAAACAATAAACAGGTCGTTGTTCGGGCCGAACTCGGCTTGCACGACGCGGTCACCAAACCGACTGAATTGTGTCCAGCCTCCAGTGGGCCCACGGAGATAATGTGCAAACTCCCCCCCGTCACCGTCCTGAATCGTTGCCAACACTCGTCCCGTGTGATCGTCTACGCTCAGCTGGGTTTCGGCAATCCGCGGCGAATCTTTTCCAAGTTCATAACGATCGTCATCCGTGGGCGTGCCAAGTTTGTGGTAGTAGACCTGCTGATAGAAGTGCATGTCTTTTTTGGGGCGTTCCCCCGCTCGGGGATGGCGGGTGTAATAGAATCCTGTGCTGTCGGGTGCCCAAGCCAGATCGCCACCCGCCGTACCCGTGTTGACGCGAGGAATGACCTCGTACACTTTTTTCCCAGTGGCCACGTCGTAAAGGTGCAGGTTGCCCACTTCCGTCCCACTGGCTGAGAGCGATACCGCAACGAGTTTTCCATCGGGGGAAGGATGGTACCAATCGATCGACGTGCCGCCTGCCGGATCAATGACGTTGGGGTCGACAAGAGAACGTTCGGAGCTCGTATCGAAAGCCGAGCTGAGCAGAACAAGGAAAGGTTGCTGTTTTGGAGGTTGACGTTTAATCGCAAAAAAATTCCCTCCGCGTTCTGAAATGTCGCTGTAGCTGACTGTCTTTGCACCGAGGATTTTTGTGACCCGCCCACGCATCGCTTCCACACCGGGAAGGTGGTCAAGAATGCTGCGTGCGTATTCGGTTTGGGCTGTTCCCCAGGCTTGAACCTTCGGGTCATCCGACACCTCCAGCCAGCGGTAGTTTTCCGTTACGGTAATGCCGTGGTAGGTGTCCAAAACAGGTACCCTTGCGGTTACAGGTGGTGTGCGGGCGCTGGCCGAATGGGCTGGGTTTTGAAGGGTGGTAAGCGCTGCAAAACAAGTGGCCAGGTAATAAAAACGATTTGAACCGTGCATCCAGGGATTTCCGTTCATGGCTGGCGGGTCGCATTGGTGGAAGCTTCTGCCTACGATTGTGTTCGACAACCCACTGGACCTACAAGCCAGGCAGAACCGGAATTGGGGTTGGGGGGGAGGGAACTTAGCCCCCAACCTCAGGCGGAAGTCTCACCGGGTGTAATGGCCAGGGGTGGTGACGGGGTTCGGGGTGGCGGGGATGGCCAGTTTTCTGGCTATCGTTACAGGTATCCTCCGTCGGCCTGCTGGGACTGATCGGTTCGGCCTGTTCTGCTATATTCCGGGTCCTGGCAGCGAAAACCGCTGCCCGAGGGTTGATGGTGGAAACCACCAGAACTGCTACTACCTGCCCCAGAGGAAATTCGCGATGCTCGGCGCCCAACTTGATGCCCCAGACTATCTTTCTCACCTTCGCAAGGTTTTGGAGGGTATCGATTTAACCACGCTCCAAAGATGGTCGGACGCAATTTACGACGCTTGGGAACATGAACAATTTGTCTATATCATTGGTAACGGCGGGTCGGGAACGACGGCTTCCCACATGGCAGAGGATCTCGGTAAATCAACTCTGCGGGAAGAAGACCTGCGCGATGAATCAAGGCGACGGTTAAAAGTACTCAGTCTTACGGACAATGCCGGGTGGTTGATGGCGGTTGGCAATGATTTGGGATACGACCAGATTTTTGTCCAGCAGTTGATGAATTACGGACAAGCAGGTGACCTGCTCATTGCCCTTAGCGGGTCGGGCAACAGTCCAAACGTACTCGAGGCGGTTGACTGGGCCAATCGTCATGGTTTGAAGACGTTTGCGCTGACCGGCTTCGACGGTGGCAAACTGCACAGCCTTGGCCAAACGGGCCTTCACGTGCCGTTGGACGACATGGGAATGGTCGAGAGCGTACATCTCTGCCTGTTCCACTGGGTCTTGAACGACGTATTTGCCCGCATCAATCATCAAGGAAGGTATGCTTCGAGCTAGGCATTCAGAGTGAGAAGATTTCGGAGAATCTTGTTGGCCACATGAGCAAGAGTGCCGCGTTTCGGGCGAACCCGGATCGATGTCGAAATCGAGTTTCGGTGGGCTTTTCAATTCAAAGATCTACTGACCGGGTGTGGCAAGTCCGGGAGCAGCGATGAAACTGTTGATCTGGCTACCGTCTTCCAAATTCCAAACGCAAACGCGCCCATCAAAACATCCCGTGCAGAGGCGTTTTGCCTCGAAACTGACGGCCAGAGCGACAGCCCAGTCCGTATGATCACTGAACCGACGCACTTCTTTGCGGTCATCGATCTGGTACTGCCTGGCGGTTTGATCGGCCGACGTACTGAATAGCTGGCCATCAGTCGCCAGCAACTTGAATGCTTCACCTTCGTACCTGGCTACCTCGGCAATTTGTTTTCCGTCTTCGGGGTTCCACGCGCGAACCAGGTTGTCAGCGCCGGCAGAAAAGACCTGTTTTCCGTCAGCACTGACCGCAACATCGTGGACAGGCTGGCCGTGTGCCGAAAATGTTGCCAACAGTTGTCCGGAGTTCGCATTGAAACACTTCGACGTTTTGTCGCGACTTGCCGAGGCCAGTCTTTCCCCGTCGCTACTCCAGGAGATGGCCGTCACCCAATCTCCATGATTTTCGATGGAAAGGTCCATCTGACCGGTCGACACATCAAAGATACGAATCGTGCCATCGGCCAGCGCGACGGCGACTTTTTGACCATCGGGGCGAAATGCGATGTCAAACGCGACATCGGAGCTGGTCGATAAGAGCGCGACTTCAGAGCCATCCTCTGCATTGAGAAGTCGTGCTTCACCCGCAGTTCCAGGGGCCCCGCCAGCCACAGCGAGTAATAAACCGTCGGGGCTGAAGGTCAGGCCATACGTCCGTTCTGCCACGTTATTGATGCGGCGGACGAGTTGACCCTCGGACATATTCCAAACGGTCAGTTCATGAAATCCACCCACGTAGACGTGGTCTGTTTCGGGACGAATCGCCATGGCTGTAATCGGCACGGCTGCCGGGTAAACATCCGGCGGCTGCGGGTAGTCTGGGCGGGGTAGCTGTTGCTCGAGCGGCTCGCTTTGGCTTGTGCCGTCGAACAACGCGCCCTGCTCAATCCATTGGCGAACCGTTTCAATTTGCGCAGCTGTGAGGGGGGTTCCATCTTTCGGCATCCGCTCGGAATCGTCGTCCGAAGAGATCAAGCGAAACAGGAGACTCTCTGCGGGTTTTCCTGCCACGATCGGCAGCTCACCGAAATCACCCGATTTCAACAGATCATCAAACGTATTAAGCCGATAGTCACTTTCGGATTCTTTGTTGCCGTGGCAAGCCTGGCACTGCTGCACGAGTACCGGTGCAATCTCGTGTATGAAACTCACCTCTTCGGATCGACTCAAGGTTGGCGTACCAAGGAATGCAGCAAACAGGAACACGACGATGAAGGTCCGTGGCGAAACTTCCAGCGGAACGGGGATCTGGGGCGAAGCCACGCAGGAAGTTTGTGAAACTCGTCGGCGGGTGACCTGGATCATTTGCGATATATCCTGAGTGTCATCGCGATCAGCCTTTTGGCACCTGGTTGGGAATCATTCGCTGCTTCCGTTATCTAATGTTGCATCAAGAATTCGTTCGTATTGATCAGTGCCCAGCAGATGTCCTCGAAGGCTTCGGCGCGGTTCTCCTTGGTAGTGATGTGTGCCCGGACGGCTTCAACTTCGGCAGGTTTTGGCCGGCGGCAGAGACTGGCCAAATAGAGTTCGTCGATGATTTCTTCATCCGATTTTTCGGTACTAATCAACTGGTGAAAGCGGTTATCTTTGTTACCAAGTTTGGTGTGGATGAGGGGACCGTTGAAGAGTTGGATGGCCTGTGCCAGGTTGCTTTCACTGGATCGCTCACACGCGCAGGCCGTGCTCCGATCAGGCTGTCCAAACACCTTCATAAACTCATGATTGGGCGGATTGGCCAGTGCTGTCGCGGAGGTGCCGACCGGCACACCTTCAAATTTTTCTGGAATCCTGGTCAGGTGACAAATGGCGTCGAGTAATTGTTCTGCAGCGAGCAGCTTTTCGAATCGCCGTGAAAAGTATTTGCGGTCACCTTGATTGAACGCATTGGGGTGTGCGCTCCTTTGGTAAGTCCGGCTATTGAGGATCACGCGCAGCATGTGTTTTTGATCGAACCCACTTTCACGAAAATCAGCAGCCAGCGCTTCGAGTAGTTCAACATTGGAAGGCGGATTCGTGACCCGAAAATCATCGACCGGCTCCACGATTCCCCGACCCATGACATGTGACCAAAGCCGATTAACGGCAACCTGTGCGAAGTAGGGGTTTTCAGGCGCTGTCAGCCACCGGGCAAACAGGGTGCGACGGTCTGTTTCATCGAGAGTGTCGATTCCTTTGCCAGGCAACCAAGGCTGCATGGTTTGCCTGGTTCTGGGTTGTGTGACTTCTCCGGTGCTGGCCATCCAAACCACCATTTCGTCCTGGCGTGAACCAGCTTTCGTCTTCACCCGGTTGAAAAATGCCGTCAGACCGTAGTAATTGTCCTGGGTCCAGCGCTCAAAGGGGTGATTGTGGCACTTGGCACATTGGATGCGCACTCCCAGGAAGAGTTGCGCCGTAGCCTCGGTGCATTCCTCTGTTTTTTCCAGGGTGCGGTAATAGTTCGCGGGCGGATTCAAGAAAGTACTGCCATCGGCGGTGAGCAGTTGCCGCACGAACTGGTCGAACGGCATGTTTTCTGCAAAAGCATCGACTATCCAACCGTGATACTTCGAAACCCCCCGTCCACCGACAGTTTCATCCTTCAAGCGGAGTAGATCGGCCCACCGCATGGTCCAAAAGGTAGCGTACTCAGGCCGGTCCAGCAGTTCGTCAATGAGTCGCGCCCGTTTGTCCTCAGCCGGGTCGGCGAGAAAAGCCCGTACCTCATCGACCGAGGGCAAGACACCAATCACAGTAAGATAAACACGACGCAGGAAGTGCTCATTGCTTGAATCTTCCGAAGGAAGGTAACGTAACTGCTCGAGTTTGTTGTGGACATGGGTGTCAACGTAATTGTTTTCGGGAGGGTCATTCCAGACAAACCCTTCAATGTCTTTTACAAACGTAAAATGAACTGCCTCAACGTGTTGCAGATAACGAATCATGATCGCCGCTTGACCGCGATCGTGGCCGACGACCAGACCGCCGGGAAGCACTTGCGCCACGTTGTTATCGGAACTTGAAAAGGTAGCCAGCCGCGTCACGTCACGAACTGTGCCGTCAGAAAGGTGGGCCAGAGCAACCAATTGTTGCGTGTGAGCAGGCCGTTTCAGTACCCGCCGCGAGCCAGGCAGTATCTCCAACTTCGTGCAGTGCGGTTGCTCGTCGGAATCGATTTGACATCCTTCGTCGATCCAGTCTCGAACCGTTTGGTAGGGGTGTTCGTCCTTCTTAAGCCGCAATCCGCCACCGTGAGCTGTCTGCATGGTCGGTTTAAGGAGCAACAGGCTTTTATCTGCGTTCAGCAGATTGACGCGCCGGCCGAAAAATTCGCGAATCAAGGTACCCTGGTCAAACTTGCCGTCATACGCCTGCATCGAAAGGCGGAATCCACCTTTGCCACTGGGTGATCCATGGCACCCGCCACTGTTACAGCTTTGTCGTGTGAGCAGAGCCAGCGTTTCATTCCGAAACGATACGGGGTCCGGATTTGCATGACCGGTCACCGTAACAGGGACCGTTTGTTGGAACTGGCCAACCTGCACGTTGACCACCGTCGTCCCATCTCCGGTTGGCCTGAGCAGACCATCGGCGACATGCACGACTGCGTCATTGTCAGACACCATCGTGGCCATTTGAGTTACATCCTGGAGCAGGCCATCCGAGTAGTGTGCTGTTACGATCAGGTGTTGTACCTGCCGCGCGGAATTGATGGCTACTGCTTCAGGGTCAATTTCAATGCGATCGGGAGACCCAATCACGATCGATTCCAGGGAAAGCTCCGTCACCGAAGGTGCCGTTTCGACGGCTCCAGCGCCGGCAACCAGGCTGATGGCAACCAGGCTGAAAGCAATAAGGCCCAGCCACGGTAGAGATCTCCAGGACACGACCCGCTCGGCAGATAGATTGTGGTGGGGGATCATCGGCTTTCAGCCTCCATCGAGCCAACACTGCTCAAGCCAACACTGCTCAAGCCAACACTGCTCAAGCCAACACTGCTCAAGCCAACACTGCTCAAGCCAACACTGCTCAAGCCAACACTGCTGTGACAGTCCCGGGAGTTTTTCAGAAAGTTGGCGACGCACGCTGAACGTCAAGGGAATCGAGTTTTGCCTGTCAATTCCGTTGGTTACGACCGCCGTCATTCCGTTGTCGGATCCGTCGCTGCACTGCTACCAATATACATGGTTACAGGCACACTCTCTACTACAATTTCCTGGTCCTTTAATTTTGTCGAAGCGCTGAGCTGAAGCGTTCCAGACGTATCGAGCGGCGCGGTTTCTGAAGCGGCTAATTCCACTTCGATATGAGCCGCATCGGCTGGTATGAGGCTATGCACTGGTACCAAGATGCCGGCTGGCGCGTCGCTCCAGGTTAACATGACCGGATGGTTTTCCTCGCCAAATCGGCGGACACGAATCACAACCTTTTGACGACCACCGGGGGTAATCGGACCGGCCGGTTCGACAGTGACCACTAACGGTTTGATCACATGCAACGTCAAGCCCTCGATCACGGCTTGCTGGGGTTGCAGCTGAAAAGTTCCCTCCGCGGTGATGCGGATCGGATGATCGCCAAGGGCAGTTTCTGGTGATCCGGTGAGTGTGACCAGATACTCCGTTTGGCTTCCTTCGACCGGGTTGGCCGCTGCCTGCACACCCTCGGGAAGTCCCTCGACTGACAGGGAAATGGGGTCCTTGAACTCTCCCTGCAAACGTTCGAGCAATACCTTGAATGTTGATGACCCCGCGACTTGGGGAAAATAAATCGGTGTTGCCTCGACCTGGACCTTGTAAAATTCTGGAAATACGCCTGTCACGCCAATCGCAATCACGCCGTCGAGGCCATCCGGCAAGGCCGCTACGTCTGGCAAAACCGTACGCAGTGCCGCCGTGGTTTTTGCTTCTACCAGGCCCGTCCCTTCAGTATCGCTGGGCTTGCCAACAATACGTACCAACTTCAGTTCTCCGGTTTCGATTTGGTCAGACAAGGTTGCTGTGACCGTGGTTTCCGTCTCGTCTTTCGCAATGGTTTGACCTCGAAGTTGGATGTTGTTGCCGTCCCCTGTCAGAGATAACTCAATGGGACCGGCGTAGCCATGCCGCGTGGCGGTGATTTTCTGCTGAAATACTCCACCACGCGGGACAGTAACCGTATCTTTTTCCGCAACCAGTTCGAAACCGGGATCTTCATTGCGAACCACAACACGATACGTATATATAGACCCTGCGCGGCCCAGAAGTTCGTTGACGCTGAGCAAATACGTACCCTCCTCGGGAAAGGTGAAATGGAGGGCAGCTTCGCCACTGCCAGCGTCATCCATCTCCTTGAGGACCTGGCCTTCCTGGTTGCTCACGCGCAGCAACAAGTCGGCAGGTGAGCCGAGCTGTCGTGTGAGGCCACAAAAAGAAAGCCGCTGCCCCTTGGTTACGGTGAAACTGTAGTCATCGCGATCCTGGGGTACGGCGAAACTGCCGTTAATCGAGCAGGGGACTTGAATCGGGTTGGCCTGGGCCTGTTCGTTGTTGGGTTCGACTTCGAGTTCTTCCGGTTCGCTGCCAGTTGCTACCAAGACAAAACCTGATCCCTGACCATCCGGAAATGCCGCACTCAACAACTTCAGCGCGGGCCCGTTGGTCGATAACTGCACCCGCAGCGGGGGTAACCCTTCGACATGCGGCCCTTGGGGATGCAGCGTCGTTACCGAGCCGATCTGGCCACCCATTGGATAGGCAACGGTCGCCAAAGGAAACCGGCCTACCCGCAGGCGGTACCGAGAATTCTCACCCCCCTGGTGGCTGACATCGCGCAGTTCCAGGTAGTAAATCCCGTCGGTCGCAATTTCGTGACTTAGTCGGCTATCCCCTCCAATACCAGGTTCGTCGTCACTGCGGGCAAGTTCGTTCCCTTGGGCATCGAGCAGTCGAAGCACCGAGTCGAGTGCAAAACCTAACCGCTGGGCGACAACCTCAACCGTTAACCATTGCCCGGCCCGACCAGTCAACGCGTAGTAATCCGATTTCAGTGCCGTACAGGTACCGTCGATAGCTACCGGAAGTGTAATTTGTTGAGCATCGCCTGGGGAATGATTGGAAGCCGCCTGGGCGATGGTGGGCAGGTCGTCGACCATGATCATTTTCAGTCCACTCACACCCCCGGTGGTGACAAACCTGAATGCCTCGATGCCTACCTGCGCGTCGCGCGGTAATGTGAGTTGGCAGTCGAAAGACTTGCCATCTTCTGATGATGTGGCATTGGAGCAGGCGACTGGGAACGTGGTCCAGAGTCGCCGAAAATCGCCCAGGTCTGTTCCTTGCAATTGAAGTTGGGTCACTGCACCAGGGCCAACTGCCAATGGCGAAACCCGCGAAACACTTGGTGGCGAAGCCCAGAGCGACCCGCAAGCCAGCAGAACCACGGCTCCAGCCAACCTGGCGACAATATTTTCAGAAAGTCCGGGCGGGTGATGAACCATGATGATGCTTGGAGGTGCTCTTTCAGCTACTAATCATTATGCACAATCGGGCCACATTTTTCTGCCCTTGGGGGCAGATTGCAGGGGAATAGAGAAATACGAGGGGCCAGCTGCGCGTCGGATCGTCCAAAATCCTGCGGGCGGCGGCTTCCGGGGCAGGGGGGGCCTTCGTCACGAACTGGTCGTGGCTGCCTCTGGGCCCCGGTGGGAATCCCTTGCTGGACCAGCCGCTGAAATCGAGTGCCACACGGTTCATCCGCAAATCGAGGTCTCAGCTCACCTTCAAACGCGCGTAGCGGATGTGCGTGGTCGCGACCTCAGTACACCAGAACGTGCAAAAAATGTTCCCATCTGCGAGTACCGTGGAAGTCGGTGCGCCAAACGATATCGTATCGTGGGATCGGGGATAGTGGTCGGTCAAGGTAATGCCAATCTTGTCGCGTCCGGTTGCGTCCCAAACGTGGACCCGGTTATCGAGGTCCCACGTTTTTCCACCATCTTCTGAAACGGCTGCATAGCAGCCAGGAGGATTTGTTTCACGCACGGTGTAGATGACTGCCATGCGGCCGTCGCCAAGATCGACTGGCCAGTTGGTCTGACCAGGGATATTCGTGGGTGCCGGTGTTGACCACTCATGCCCGTCAGGACTGCCTACACAATAATGGTGAGGCATGGCACCCTCGGTTTTCATATTTGCGGTCCAGAACAAAGTAAACAGGCGATCATCACGGAGGCGATTAATCCGCCCGTGCCAGTGACCAATCCCGGCAGTATCGCTTACGCCGAAGGTCACCGGATCGCCCCATGACTGACCGCTATCGGATGAAAAGAGGCCAACCGTGCGCGGCTTGTACGGCCCCGGTTCGTCGTAGGCATGCCATTGGTCCGCAGGAAGCATCCAGCGGCCATCTTTTAAAACAACGATCGGAGTGCTCGGAGTGAGGACCATGCCCTCGGGCATTTGCACAATTTGCAGATCAGACCAGCTTGCGCCATTGTCGGTCGATCGAAAGAGTACCGTATCAGCCGGGACAATTCCGCCGGTCTCTTCGTTGAATAATGGCTTGGTGGGGTCCGATCGATCCCAACGCGTGGCGTTGGCGATCAGCGTGCCGTCGGGCAGTCGTGTTATCATGGGACCGTGGTATGAATAAACGTGGTCGCCGCCGACCGGGTCAATCATCAGACCTTCGGTTTTCCAATTCTGGCCCCCGTCGGTCGAACGGGCCTGCAGTAATTTCGAGTCGACACTATAGAGGGCCTGGCCCCGTTGAAATCCACAGAACAATTCTTGCGGCCCGAGCTGAACCAGATGGCTATGACAGGCGAAGTAGTACTCGTAACCCGGGTTCGAGTTGATGTAAATCACACCAGTATCGACGATTTCAATCCGCGGCATTTGAGAAAACTCCAATTGGATTCGAACGGCAGGGGATCTGGGCTCTCCATGCCAGCTGGGCACCTATTAAACAGGAGCCAAAACGCGTGGAACAGACCTTTTGAAAATGTTCCCTCGACTCCTGGTTTTAATCGGTGGCGTCATTTTTTTGATCTCTCGCCCTGGGGAGTGCCCAATCAATCGGCCTGCCCTTGGCTCAAAGCCTCGTTTCGTACCGCCATTCCACAGGCCGCAGCAAGCTCTGGCCCTTGACTTGAGGCTACCTGGGTTGCTGTTCGGGCATTTGGAACCACAACTTGTCGCAAGCCTGTTTCTTGATAAGCTGGTGCTACCGTGTCAGCTAGGAATAAGTGCTGTGAAGACGGCGCAAAAATCAAATTTCAAAGGAACGCTGGATCGACGAACATCGCCTCGCGGTTGTGAGGCCGGTCAGCAGGAGCAGAAAATGCCAAAGACCCTCACCGATGACATTCTTACCCAATACGACCGTGATGGTTATTTCTTTCCGCACAAGATATTGGACGACCAACAGGTCGCGGCCTGCCGCGAAAAACTTGAGAAATTCGAAGGCTCTCAAGGCAAGCCCATTGGCGGACCCCAGCGGAACAAGTCTCACCTGCTGTTCAAATGGGTCGATGACCTGATGCGTAGTCCAACCATCCTCGATGTCGTCGAGGACCTGATCGGGCCGGACATCCTCTGTTGGAACACGTTGTTCTGGGTCAAGGAATCCCACAGCCCGAGTTTCGTATCCTGGCATCAAGACCTGCGATACTGGGGTCTGGATACCAATGACCTGATCACCGTGTGGCTGGCCCTCTCGCCCGCAACCCTCCAAAGCGGATGCATGTTTGTTCTTCCCGGCAGTCACCAAGGGGAACTCATGCCACACAAGGATGAATTTCAGACGAATAATATGTTGACCCGGGGCCAGGAAATTTCCGTGGAGGTCGACGACTCGAAGGCTGTGGCCATGCCTCTTCAGCCGGGGTACGCCTCTTTTCACAATGGGCGACTGGCACATTCGTCGGGCCCTAACCACTCAACGGATCGTCGGATCGGCATATCGTTTCACTACATGCCTACCAGCACGCACCAGGTGGTAGGAGAGTGGGACAGCGCGGCCCTCGTCCGGGGTGAGGACCGTTTCGGTCACTTTGCCTTGGCGCCGCGCCCTGACCGAGACTTCGATCCCGAATTGGTCGAGTTTCACCGGAAAGCTACCGATGCGGTCCGGGAAGTTCTTTTCAAGGACGCGGAGAAAGTACGCAAGACGCTCTGAAGGCCCATCCGGTCACCAACGGCAGAATAGGTCGTGCCATGCCGATTGAGTTATAGAGGGCGGGCCGATGGCGAAGGACGCAGCCGCGGCTGGACTGGAGTTCCGAGGACGAGACGGGAATGGTAGCTGCTTTCCGATGGCTGTACTGTTTGGCACATAATCAGCAGCTGCCAAAGGACCCCGCAAGAGCCTTCTTGCGAACAAGCGTTCCAACGACGACCATGCCCAAAAGAAGAACCGACGTTGCCGGCTCCGGCACAGCAGCATCGCCACTCGCGCCAACCAAGGACATCCCGAAGTTCGTCTTCCAAATGTTGTAGTCGGCCTGCTCGATGACACCATTGCCATCGCCGTCGGCAGCGAGGCCAGCGCCGGTTTGGCCCATTGAGTCGGCCCAAACCGTGTAGTCGGCCGCGTCAACCACACCATCTTCGTTATAGTCTCCCGCCAGACCCGTGAAGAGTGATGTGAGGATGAGGGTTCCGCCTATGGCATCGACTTCGAAGTTGGCGGAGTTCGCTCCCGCCAGCGCCAAACCGCTGTCGGTAATACTGCCGGCAATCATGATCAAGAATTGTGCGCCCTCGGTCGGTTGATAACCGCCTGCCAGGACCACGTCCAGCAAGCCAGCCAGATCGGCATCGTCGCTGACCAAGAGCAAGTCACTTGACGAAGGTCCATCAAGTTCGACTTGCAGAGTGGCAGCTGCACCCAGTGTAAAGTCGCCACCTACACTGAGCGTTCCCACGCTTTGCCCCGGCGCGACAACTCCGCCAGAGGCCACAAGATTACCATTGAGATTACCACTACCTCCCAGCACTCCTTTGATGACTTCGAGTGTGCCGCTGCCAGAATTCGTGTTGCCGTTGATATGGAGCGTGCCTTCTCCTTTCTTGCTAACGGTGACGCCATTGAAATCGAATGTGTCGTCGAGACTCAAGGTTGCTCCCCCGACGATATCAAATGTCGTATTGGCATTGGCGTGTACATCGACGTTTAACGTGTGGTTACCGCCGGTCACCACAACATCGGCCTGATTGGCCTGGCCATCCAGTTGAATCGTACCACTGCCACTCACTTGGAACGAACTGCTGTTATCTGCGATGAGTTCCCGCAGCGTGACTGTCGAATTGAGCTGAATATTTGTTGTGGGAACCGCAGATCCGGTCAACTTTGCCGTCACCAGGTTGGAATTCGGCACAACCCCTGCCGACCAGTTTGCAGTCGCATTCCAATCGCCACTGGCGCCACCGGTCCACTCCAGGGTTGGGGGCTCGGTCGCGGTCAAAAGGAGAATGTTACCCAGCACGGTGTGTTGGAAGTAACGCGTATCCGAGCTGTCGATTGTGAAACCAACTTCCGAGATAGAACTGGCAATCATGACGAGAAATTGGTCGCCGTTACTGGGTTGGTAACCATCAACAAGGTTAATATCTATCGTTCCTGACAGCTCAGCATGATCACGTATGAGCAACACGTCGTGCGATGAAGGCCCCCCGACCTCGATCTGTAGAGTTGCATCCGTACCAAGTGTAAAGTCACCACGTACATCAAGCGTCCCAACACTTTGACCCGGCGCAATAACTCCGCCAGAAGCGACAAGGTCTCCATTCACGTCGCCGCTACCTCCCAGCTCCCCCGCGATAACTTCGAGCGTGCCGCTGCCAGAATTGGTATTGCTGTTGACGTGGAGCGCGCCTTCTCCTTCCTTGGTAACCGTAACGCCATTGAAATCGAACGTGTCGTCGAGACTCAAAATTGCTC
>Ga0315336_1002389_pt1 | contig 28947 bp, 29 predicted proteins | sample ASW5metaG_FD_204512 | JGI IMG/M metagenome (GOLD analysis project Ga0315336, IMG submission 204512) | Ammonia-oxidizing marine archaeal communities from Monterey Bay, California, United States - ASW #5 | ecosystem: Environmental > Aquatic > Marine > Intertidal zone | place: USA: California... | reverse complement strand
CACACGCCTAATCATCAAACCCAGAAATATCGGCTATCACAGTCCAAAGTTCCAAGTGCGTATAATAATGGCCTCACACATCAACTAGGAGGACGCATGGCTATAAAAAACTGGGATACTAAAACATCCCGCATCCTATACCGCCGCTTCGAAGCGGGCGAATCACTTATTGAAGGCCTCGAATCCTTGGCTCTTTCAGAAGGCATCCGTGAAGCCGCAGTAACGTCCTGTATAGGAAGTCTAAGCCAATTGAAACTTCGTAATCTTTGCGACCGCAAAGAAGGTGTGCCAGAGTTTGAGAGGCAAACAATCAACGAAAATCTTGAGTTGGTAAGTGCAGAGGGTTACGTTCAACCTTTGGAGGAGGGTGGAATACGGGTTCATATACACGTCGCTGCTGCACGACCTTCAGGCGAAATGGTCGGCGGCCACTGTGAAGACGCTACATGCTTTACCGGCGCATTCATGTATCTCCAAGTCCTAGAAGAAGATACACGGAGTTGAAACGTTCCGCCTGCATATCTAAAAGATTAGGAATCATCCAGACCCGATAAACCCGCGATTACAGCCCAAAGTTCTAGGCTGAGTTCGGTGTTCCCAAATAAGAATCCAACAGCCCACGGGAACGGCTTTTCCAGCGACTCGGCTAGTGCCACAGCCAGCAACTCCATCCCCTATGGGTTCCCGATGGTCGGTTCGTTGAGGTCCACGTGGTTATAGACTCAAGGCCTAGTTAGTTGAGACAGGTAGTAGGGGATTCGGTGTGAGTCTGAAACAAGCCCAGGCACTCAACGCCGAAGGGAAGACGGTCTTGCTGGATATTCACACCAACCTTGAGGCCCGCCGGTCAAATTTCGACTAGGCGATGCTGGAGACAGGGTGTGGTTTTCTCGAATTTTCAAGCTGGACTTGAAAGGACTGGCATGAGGAGTACCTTAGATGCGGTGGTTTTTCAAACTTGTGCGGTCAACCCACGCAATCGTGTTCCGGTTGTCTGGTGGGCGAATTGGCGCATCCATCGCAGGCATGCCCATGCTGCTACTGACCACCAAAGGCCGACAGTCGGGTAGGGCCCATACCGTTCCTCTTGGATTCCTGATGGAAGAAGACTCGTTCGTGGTGATTGCTTCCTACCGAGGCTCGCCCCGGAACCCGGCATGGTACCTGAATCTACAAAGCGAGCCGCAGGTAACGGTGCAGGTGGGCGAGCGAAACATAGCCGTCGTAGCCAAGACGGCCGACGCCGAGGGCAGGGCACGCCTGTGGAATCGGCTGGTCGCAAAGACGCCCATTTACAAAAGGTTCCAGGACCGCACTAGCCGGCAAATTCCCGTGGTTTACCTGATGCCGGTCGATTCTGGTGTTGAAGCGTAGCGTGGGGTTCGGTATGAGTCTGAAACTTCCCTCTGGAAGTCGACCAATCCACACTCGAACAGCGGGCCGCCCGCGTACCCCTGGGTTGGTTCGGGCAGCCGGAGGACGTCGCTCCGTCCTTCGTCCTCGTAGCACCAGCCCCAGAGGACCACTGCGCCTTTCTCTTCGGCGTAGGACGCCAACTCTTGGGCGGTGCGAGTCTTGCCGATGCCCGGTTCTCCCGCCACCATAACCAGACGCCCCTCGCCTGCGAGAGCGTCATCCAAGGCAGAGGTCAACTCGGCCATCTCCCGCTTACGGCCGACGAATATACGGCCTGTATCGCGATTTGGAGGGGAATCTACCATGTTGAGATTTCCGTCTGGGACGAAAAAGAGGGGTTTGAGTTCAAGGATGTCTCCGACATGCGCCCAGTATAGTCGGAAGGGCGGAGGGGTGCCAGTACGCGCGGGCATCTATGATTCGTCGACCCTAAAGCACCCCGCTGCCACGGTGTAGATGCTGGGCAAGCCATGCCCACCTCACTCCGGTTTATGGCATAATGTCGCCACGGACCCAGAGTAAATCAGCGTGTCAAAAGGGGTGAAGAATGCCAGGAAAAATCAACACCGTAAAGATTAATCATGTGACTACCATGGTCAAGGACACGGCCCGGGCCATGAAGTTCTACAACGACTTGATCGGCATCAAGCAGATCCAGAGCCAGGTAGGAAACCCCAACATCACCTGGCTCCAGTTGGAATCCGGGATCATGGTGCACCTCATCGAAACCCCTGACGCCCCGGCGATGCCTCACAATATCCACCACGCGTTCGAGGTTGAGGACTTCGAGGGGACCAAGAAGATTCTTGAGGAGAACGGGTACAAGGTGGATCGTGAAGGAGTCCGCTACGATGGACAGGCCTTTTTGTTCGTCGACGACCCCGACGGCAACAACGTTGAGTTCTGCACTGCGGCCGGCTACGCACCAGCTCCGCCACGCCCATAGCCGCCTTGGTGTTCTGCTTTCATGACTAGCATCGCACAGATATTCCGAGTTCTGGTCACCGACACGGTCTGGCCTTCTACTCGACCTGAGCAGGAGGTTCTGGACCGTATCGGGGCGGAGATAATCGAAGCCCCGGAAGCTTCAGAAGCTACCCTGGCGTCGTTGGCCGTCGATGTAGACGCCATCATGACCTGTTTCGCTCAAGTGACCTCCACCGTGGTGCGGGCGGCGAAGAAGTGTCAGGTCATCAGCCGTTATGGCGTGGGCGTCGACAACATCGCTGTGGACACCGCTACCGAAGAAGGAATCGTGGTTACCTACCTGCCAGATTATTGCGTGGATGAGGTGTCGGACCACGTGATGGCCTTGCTGTTGTCTTGGAACCGGCAGATAGGTTTCTACGATGCGCTGGCCAAGGAAGGTCGATGGAGCGGAGTTGCTTCGCCGGTGCCTCTGGTACGTCTGCGTGGCCGGACGCTGGGTATCGCCGGGTTAGGCCGCATCGGCCGGGCGGTGGCGGCCAAGGCGCAGGCCTTCGGGTTAGATGTCTTGGCCCACGACCCTTACATGCCAGACGGCATTTCTCCTCCCTCCAACGTTCGCTTAGTAGATCTGCCAACCCTGTTGGCCGAGTCGGACTACGTCACCCTGCATACACCCCTGAACGATGAGACGCGCGGGTATATCGGCGCCGGGGAGTTTGCGATGATGAAAACCTCGGCGTTCATCATCAACTGCGCTCGTGGACCCATCATAGACGAAGATTCCCTGTACGTCGCCCTTCGCGACGGTCAGATCGGCGGCGCGGGATTAGACGTGATGGAAGTTGCCGCCCCGCCCGCGGACCATCCGTTATTCGCTCTGGATAACGTGCTGGTCACCCCCCACGTGGCCTTCCTGTCCCAGCAGTCGGTGTTGGAATTGGAAGTCCGTACCGCCCAGGCTACGGCCGATGTTCTGCAAGGGAAGATGCCGGAATTCCTGGTCAATCCGGCGGTGTTGCCCAACTCGCGGGTCAAGCTGGCATAGGCGTTCGCGCACGCATATTTCAGGCGTGGCGTTGACACCTTTGGGGTCTGGGTGTACGTTGCCGAAAGTGATGTCCTTGCCAAACAACATATTTCTCGTGGGATTCATGGCCTCGGGAAAAACCAATGTCGGCCGGATATTGTCCCGGCTTATCGGTTGGGAATTTGTTGACGCTGACCTTGAGTTGGCGAAACGGACCGGGAGGTCGATTCCCGAGATTTTCCAAGAAGATGGCGAGGACGCCTTTCGAGGCTTGGAACGATCTCTTATCAAAGAACTCACCTCAGACTCTACGAAAGTCATCGCCATGGGCGGTGGGGCTTTTGTCGACCCGGACAATAGAGAGCAGCTGTTGACTCACGGTTTGGTGCTCTGCTTAAGGGCGGAACCGGATACGATACATCGGCGCATCACTGAAGGCATGTTGGGCGGCGCGGAGTCCCGCCCCTTACTTGCCGGGACACCGCCATTGGAACGCATCAAGGAATTACTGGGCGAAAGGACCGAATCTTATGCCAAAGCTCACCATACGATAGATACTGACTTCTTGACGACCGAGCAGGTCGCTCAAGAGGCGTTGAAACTGGTTAATGAATCGGATGCCAGAACTGGAGGATAAGTTTATGGCCGATGAGAATCTGGCCGCTGTAGTTAATCATGCGGGTGGCAGCTACCCCGTCGTAGCCGGATGGGGCATTCTTGACGACCTCGGCCGACGGCTTGTCGACCTAGGGCTTAAGGGCCCGGCGTACATAATCACCGATACCAACGTCATGAACCCCTACGGACGGCAAGCCCAGTTGGCGTTACAGAAATACCACATCGCTGCCCACATCTTCATCATCCCCGCCGGGGAGACCAGCAAGAGCTTCAGCCTAGTCCAGTCGATCTACGACTGGTTGGTGGAGCGCCGCGCCGAAAGAGGCCATCCCATAATCGCGGTTGGTGGAGGAGTGGTTGGTGACCTTGCGGGCTTCGTGGCCGCTACCTTCTTGCGGGGAGTCCCTTTCGTCCAAGTTCCCACCAGCATGGCCGCCATGGTGGATGCATCTATAGGCGGCAAAGTCGCGGTTAACCTGCCCCAAGCCAAGAACTTGGTCGGGGCTTTTTATCAGCCTAAGGGAGTATTTGCCGACGTCCAAGCCCTATCTACGTTGGGCAAGCGGGAGTTGGCCGAAGGCTGGGCCGAAGCGATAAAGCACGGATTCATCCTAGATGCCGATCTGGTGGACACCTTCGAGAAAAACGCTGAGGCGTTGATGGAGGTTGAGCCGGAGATTTCGACCCAGGTGATTCGGCGCAGCATGGCAATCAAAGCTGAGATAGTCAGCCAGGATGAACGGGAAACTCTGGGCATACGCATCTTGCTGAACTACGGCCACACCATCGGCCATGCTTTGGAGGCATCCACGGAGTACGGACGCTTCTTCCACGGCGAGGGAGTGTCCGTAGGGATGATGGGCGCGGCCCGGATGGCGGAGCAGATGGGAATGATATCGGCGGAGTTGGTGGACCGCCAAGACCAACTTCTGCGCCGGTTCAACCTGCCCACCACTGCCGCTGGCGTGGACATTGACGGGATATTCCGAGCTATGTCCATGGACAAGAAAACCGAGGCTGGGTCCAACCGTTGGGTGATGCTTGAGGGTGTCGGCAAAGCGGTGGTCCGCCGTGACGTTCCCAGTGTCTTAGTTGAAGCCACTGTGAGGGAATTGATAGGTTAGTTGTCTGCGTTGTTTTCCGGACCCTTTACGGACTCGGCCTCCTGATTTCCTCGCCTGTGCATCTGGGCGTTTAACGCCATGCCAGCGATAACCAGGCAAATTAGTCCGCCGAACCCCAATAGCATCCAGTCCGCCGCCTTTGAAAGGTAATCTGCATTTGAAACAATATAGGAGGCCTGCTCCATCCCTACGGCGACGCTTCCGCTGAGGACGGTCAAACCGAACAGTATGCGGATGCGGGCGGGGTCCACCAACCTGTTTGCTGCAGTCCCTAGTTGAGCTCCAGCCGAGGCGGAAACCAGCATTATCGCCACCATCAGCAGGTCAACTTCGTTAGAGTAGGCTTTTATCAAAGTTCCCATCGACCCGGTAATAACGATCTGTAACAGGTCGGTGCCTATGGCTACCGTGGTCGGCACTCCCACCAAGAAAATCAGCATCGGCATGAGGATGGTCCCGCCGCCCGCCCCCAACAGACCGGCGAACAAACCAGTCGCCACTCCCGCCACCAGGGGGACAAACACGGAGATGCCCTTTATACCGGAAACAGGCAAGGAGATGTAGGTTGAAACGGTCCCGAATCCAGGGACTCGGACGGAATGAGGGGGGATTCGCATCGATTGAATGCGCCGGGCAAGTCCGGCCGTGGAGACCTCTCCCTCTAGCTGCGCTTGTGGCCGCCGAGTCTTCAGAAAATCGTAAATAATGAAAATCGCCAGGATGGCCAAAACTACCACGTAGATATAGCGGATGGCGGATTCGACTACCCCGGCCGCAGAGAGTAATCGGATTATCGACTGAGCCAAGAACAGGGCCGGTATGGTACCGCATACCAACAATATCCCCAGCTTAACGTCTACGTTGCCCATGCGGCGGTGCTTTAGGGTGTTGATGATGGATGAGCCCATGATTAGCGTGAGTCCAGTGCCCACGGCAAACACGGGAGGGACCCCGAATACCAGCAAGCCTCCGGTGATAAGGAACCCGCCCCCAACGCCAAAAAAGCCGCTAAGAGTGCCCAGAATCAAGCCCAGGAGTAGCAATAGTGGGAGGGGAACGACCACGCCGGAGTTGGGGAATAAAAGGTCCAAACTTACTGTACCCTCCGGCCCTTGCCGAACGGGCTGATGGCCGGAAGCAATCGAAAGATCGCTTCCCAGAAGAAAAATAGAACCAGGCTTATCACGGCCACGACAGCCATGACGAACAAAGCCCACAGAAGGGGATGACTACTGCTGAGTGAAGTTGAAAACTCGCTGAATGCTTCGAACATGGTCTATGCCTACCGGGTCGTTATGGTTGCGTCCGGGAGGAGTGCCGGGATACCATACTCCCCGAATCACTCCGATTGGAATCGCTTGGCTCCTGAGTAGCTAGTTCCCCCGGTCTCGAACCGCTTTCTGATAATATCACGTAAGACGCCCATTGGCCGGACAGCGGCGCATATCGGGTATATCCCTTGTTTGAGATGTGATTCTTGAGTTTTTCTTTCCAGTTGGACCATACGGACGGATTGGCCAGGGCTGGTGAGTTAATCACCTCACACGGCAACGTAGCCACCCCGGCTTTCATGACTGTTGCCACTCAGGCCACGGTGAAAGGTCTCCTTCCAGAGGAGGTAGAGTCGCTGGGGGCAGAGATAGTGCTGTCCAACGCCTACCATCTCTACTTGAGGCCCGGTGTTGACGCTGTGGCGCGTCTGGGAGGGCTTCATCGCTTCATGGGTTGGTCCAAGCCCATCCTGACCGACAGCGGTGGTTTCCAGGCCTTCAGCATGGGTGCGTTGCGCAAGATTGAAGAAGGCGGCATCCGGTTTCGCTCACACATAGACGGTAGCGAACACCGGTTCGGGCCGGAATTGGCCATCGCCAACCAGCGAGGTTTGGGTGCCGACATCATCATGTGCCTGGACCAGTGCATCGCCCACGGCGTTTCCAAAGACGAAGTTCGCCGGGCTATGGATCGGACTCACCGCTGGGCTCAGATATGCTACGACTCTCACCAGGCATCGGGCAAATCTGACGAGCATGCCCTCTTCGGTATCGTTCAGGGGGGAGCGTTCTCGGATCTTCGGGATGAATCGGCTCTGCACATCACCGGGATTCCCTTCCCCGGCTACGCCATCGGCGGACTGGCGGTGGGCGAGTCTAAGGCCGAGCTATACCAGATCGCCGGACAGGTGGCGGGACGATTGCCCCAGGACAAACCCAGGTATCTGATGGGTGTGGGTTCTCCGGAAGACTTGGTGGAGTGCGTGGCCCGAGGCGTGGATATGTTCGACTGCGTGCTGCCCACCAGAGTAGCCCGTAACGGTGCTTTGTTCACCCGTACCGGACGAGTTGACATAACTAAACGGAGATACGCAGATCAAGCCAAACCGCTGGATGAGGATTGCGACTGCTACGGGTGCCGGACTTTCTCCGCAGCTTATTTATGGCACCTGTTTAAGGCTAAGGAATTGCTAGCCTTGCGGCTGGCGACGATGCACAACTTGAGGTTCATTCTGAGGCTGATGAAAGATATGCGGGAAGCAATCCTCAAGAACCGCTTCGGCGACTTTCAGCGGGAATTCTGGGACGCCTACCGCCCCACCGACGAAGCGGCGAGGCAGGCGCAGAAAGACAAGTGGCTGAAGGCTAGGGGAGGCTAATTGCCACCGGCGACGGCCGGCACGATGCTGACTTCGGCTCCGGAAGCTATCGCAGTTCCCAAACCGTCTAGAAAGCGGACATCCTCCCCGTCGACGTAGATGTTTACGAAGTAGCGCAACTCACCGTTCTCGTCCACCAACCGTTCTTTGAATCCGGGGTAGGCCCCATCCAACTTCTCTACCAAGTCACCCAAATTGGATGAATCCATCTCGACCTTGGATTCTCCTTTGGTCATGCGGCGCAGGGGGGTCGGTATTCGAACCGTGACAGTCATCAGGGGATGTCCTCCTAAAACTTAAACAGCAGTCAGGCCCCACGGCCTAACCCTCGATAACGTCTCCACTGACCGGGTCGACCCGCACTCCGATGGCGGCCACCCAGTCTAGTCCTCTTTGAATCTCCGTATCATCCCCGTCCAACTCAAGCACTACCCAACCCATATCTTCACGCACGTCGGCCCGGCGAATATTGGTTACCAGATTAAATTCTTGACCCAGTCGATAGATTATCGGCTCTTTCACAAGCTGCGTCATAAACGTGAATTTGACCCGCTGCGTGCCCATCATTCATCATCCTCCCACCACTAAACCGCTTATACGCTGACCTATAACGTCTTCAAAGGCCCCCATGGAGGGTTTTATATGCAGCGGGTTTACTACGTCTTCTACCGCTTCTTGCGTCTTCAACCCGTTGCCAGTTATGTAGACCACAGTCAACTCATCGGGTTTGATGGCCCCGCTGTCCGCTAGGTTCTTCAGAGCGGATACGGTGACTCCTCCGGCCGTTTCGGTGAAGATTCCTTCGGTTTCGGCCAGAAGCTTGATACCCTCAACAACGTCGTGTTCGGGAACAGCATAAGCGGAACCGTCGGACTCGCGCAGTATACGGATCGCGTAGATGCCATCGGCAGGATTGCCGATGGCCAGGGACTTGGCGATGGTGTCGGGCCGGACCGGAGATACGTGGGGGTTCCCGTTAGCCCACGCGGTCACGATAGGAGCGCAGCCAACGGCTTGAGCCATGTGCATCTTGGTGGTCACGGCGGGATGGTGAACCGTGTTCTGGTCCTGTCCGAATGAGGACCCCGCAACGCCGTCCAGCAGGCCCAAGCAGGCCAGTTCGTTGAAGCCCTTCCATATCTTGGTGAACATGGCTCCAGAGGCGCTGGGTATGACGACATGATCGGGAACCCGCCATCCCAGTTGTTCGGCAACTTCGTAGCCAAGAGTCTTGCTGCCCTCGGCATAGTAGGGGCGCATGTTGATGTTTACGAAAGCCCAGGGGTAGTTGTCGGCGACTTCACTACAGAGGCGGTTGACCTCATCATAGGACCCTTCCACTGAAACCATGGTCGGTCCGTAGACGGCAGCGCCGATGACCTTGCCCCGTTCCAGATCCCAGGGGATAAACACAACTGCTTGGATACCGGCTCGGGCGGCATGGGCGGCCACACTGCAAGCCAGGTTCCCGGTTGAGGCGCAGGCGATGGTTTCAAAACCGAATTCCACGGCCTTGGTAGCGGCAACGGAAACAACCCGGTCCTTGAATGAGAAGGACGGGTTAACGCTGTCGTTCTTGATGTATAGGTTATTCAGACCCAGTTTTTTCCCAAGGTTGCGGGCCTTGATTAATGGAGTGTAGCCAGCCATGATATCCACCGGGTCGGTGCCTTCGGCCGGCAAAAGATCCTGGTACCGCCAGATGCTCAACGGGCCTTGGGCGATACGCTCGTGGCTAATGACATCGGAGATAGCATCGTAGTCGTAGACGACTTCCAGAGGACCGAAGCAAAAGTCGCAAACATTGAGAGCTTCGGCAGGGTTATCTCTGCCACACTCTCGGCACGTTAATCCGCTAACAAAAGCCACCTGGGACTGGACCTCCATAGACGAATCGGCACTATGCATAGATAGTGGGGGATGGCAGTGATACTATCAAAGGGCATGGGGGTTGTCAACTTGATTAGCCTCGTCCTAGGCACGAATCACCAGAACCTGCGGCCCCGCAATGGGTGATATAATTTATCGGCGATGTCTGGGACTTACGCTTGCCGACCTTTGGTCCGCGTTATTGCCGGAAGCATCGTACTACTTCTGAGTTGAATATTTTCATGCGTGATCACTAGTGAACTTTCGCCTCGCTTTCGGTTTAGATTGTGCAGATCGACACCGCCTAATCGTTATCTAGTTGGAGAGGAATTGCTTCAAACTCGGAATCTAGTCCCCCTCATGCAGCGGTACTCCGTCTTCCTAATCTTGGGTGTCTTCGCTGGGATGCTCGCCGCCAACATCGGGCCTCATTGGTACGAAGAGATTGTGGACTACCACGTCTTCGGCGACAGCGCCGTTCTGTTCGGGCACACAATCACCGCACATTTCCTGATCAACAGCATTTTCATGGTCTTTTTCTTTGGGGTCGCAACTAAAGAAATCACTGAATCGATATTGCCCGGCGGAGCCTTAAACCCGGTTAATAAGGCTATCAATCCGATACTGGGAACAATTGGTGGGGTGCTAGGACCGGCGGGGATGTACCTCCTATTGGCGTTCATGTTCTACGGAGGCACGGCAGATTTTGGAACAGTTGCCAACGGCTGGGCCATTCCCACGGCAACTGACATCGCTTTGGCGTGGCTGGTGGCCCGGCTGGTGTTCGGCCAGCGGCATCCGGCAGTCAACTTCCTGCTGCTTCTTGCAGTGGCTGATGATGGGATTGGGCTGGGCATCATCGCAGTGTTCTACCCGGACCCGAATCTCCCGGTGATGCCCGCGTGGCTGCTGGTGACCGCCGCTGGCATGGGGGCCGCCTTCGCCATGCGCCGGTTGGGTGTTTCTTCGTGGGTCCCCTATATAGCGATCGCTGGGACCCTTAGTTGGATCGGCCTCATCAAGGCGTCGATTGAACCGGCATTAGCGCTTGTGCCCATCGTGCCTTTCCTTCCTTACAGTGTTAGGACCATGCACGTTCCGGTGGAGCATGGCTCAGCGGAAGTGAAAACCGATGGCGAGACAATTTCAGAAGGAATCGCTGGCGCTCACGATAACAACAGCCCTCTGGAACTGTTCGAGAAGCAACTCAAGCTCTTTGTGGACGTTGGTCTATTTTTCTTTGCTTTCGTCAATGCCGGGGTGGCGTTCGGGTTTATCGGTCAGGTCACTATCATCGTTCTCCTGTCGCTAATAGTCGGCAAAACCGGTGGCATCACTCTGTTCTCTTGGATAGCCGTCAGATTAGGCTTTCCCCTGCCCACTGGCATGGGCATCAGACACCTGGCGGTAACGGGGTTGATTGCCGGAATAGGGTTGACGGTGGCCTTATTCGTCGCTGGTAAAGCGTTTACCGGTCCTCCTTTTCAGGACCCGGCCAAGATGGGAGCGGTGCTCAGCGGAGGAGTGGCGCTGCTTGCCCTGGCGGCCGGAGCGGCGCTCAAGGTGAAGGGATCGAATGATTCGGATTGAGACTCGATGATATACTTGGGACGAAAGGCTATCAGCCATCAACTCTCAGCTAGAGTAGTCACGCATGTATCAACGAATGCCAGAGTTCTGAAAGTACTCCGAAGCTGACTGCGGATAGCTGAAAGCTGATTACGAATAAAGGTGGTTGAAATGATTGGAGTTCTGACCCATCACTGGGCCAAATCTGACAAGATAGAAGAAGCAAAGAAGTTGCTGGACGGCAACGGATTGGCTCAAAGCAAAGCTCCCGGTTTTGGCAGCCGGGAAACTCTCTACTCGATAGAAGACGCGACGAAGATTACTACCCTGGTTACCTGGGATAGTAACGATATCTACGACGCCTGGCGTGCTAGTCCCGAACGGACCGTGGCCATGGCCGGGGCTGGCGACCTCTGGTCACAGCCTCCCGAATCGGAGCGGTTCGAAGTAGCCAGCTAGTCTACAACTGTCTCGACACCGGCGGGAATCGACACCAATGGAGTTTGTATGCCGTTCACCTTGGCTTCCGGCTGTTCCTGAATACCGTTCAGCGATGTTGTCGTAACAGCAATTGCCGGAAGTGGCTTTGTCTCCTTTACTTCGGAGGCGGGGGGTTACGGGCTTGCTAAATGCATCTCGTTCCCTTGTGCCACGAATGACTGGCTATCGGGAATGGACTTTAGCCCGTAGGTAATGAGAATTCCAGCCATGGATACCACAAGAGCGGTGAAAGTCATCTCAAGACCTCTGTCACTGCCGGCAATCATGGCTCGAAGTTGCTACGATGCTCCCATACCCAACAAAAACCCCACACTTATACCTACGCAGATATCACCAGAATCCTGGGTCTTCGCATAATTGACCTCAATCGGATCGAAGGTTCTGTCGTGGGGACCAAACGACCTGTGCCCCCCAACCTTCCTGCCAGATGATCCATTGGCAACAAGCAGGGGATGCCCACTACGGGACAGTACTTATTGCCCCATTAAACCGTGTTCGCTTATTTGAAACATCTCCGTTTCGAACTCGGTAATAGCCCCGGTATTCAAGATTGGCCAATCTTGAATTCAAAAAGAAAATACCTCCGGAGCAACTCCGGGGGTATTTTCTTTTGCGCTTGCTGAATGCGATCAGGATATAACCGGTGAATCACCGGAGCGTTCTAGCTCAGGTATTTGCCGTACCACTTGAAGACTTCTCCCCAAGCTTCTGTGGCGGCTGCCTGGGCGTAGCTGGGACGGTCCACGGCGAAGAAGCCGTGTCCCGCGTTGTCGTACCGGTGGAATTCGTAGGTCTTGTTATTGGCTTTGAGGGCCGCCTCAAGCACATTTACTTCTTCCGGAGTGGGCCTGGCGTCATCGTTGCCGAATATGCCCAACATGGGGGTGTTCATGTCGGCGATGAAATCGATGGGGGATTTCGGCATGGCCGGCGTGGCGGGCTCACTGTCCCGGGGGGTTACGCCGCCGCCCCAGCAGTTCACTGCGGCATCGACGCCCTTTAGTGTACAGGCGCCCAAGACAACCTGACGGCCGCCGGAGCAGAATCCGATGATGCCAACTTTGCCGTTGGTGTAGGGCAACGTCCGCAGGTAGTCGATGGCTGCCTGAACATCGCCCATGGTGCGGGCGTCGGGCATGCCGCCGGCGTCACGTATGCTGGCGCTGTTATCCTGGGGAGTCGCTTGACCTTGCCGGAAATGCAGGTTGGGCGATATAGTGGTGTAGCCGTTGTAGGCTAGTTTCCGCGCCATCTCTTTGGACGCTTCGTCCCAGCCCGGCATGTGGTGAATCAGTACCACGGCGCCGGTGGGGCCCGCGCCCAGGGGGCGTGCCAGATAGGCGTCGATCTGGGTGCCTTCGTGCCCGTTGATAAGTACGGTTTCCGCTAGCATTCCTTCGTAATTGGCCATGAATTCCCTCCTCCTGTAATCCTGTGCTTTTTAATGGGGTATCCGTGTTTGATTCGGCGGCGCCCACCGCCGAGCGTTGGCGTGAACACTACTACCTTGAGACTGGAGTGTCAACCGGCGCGGTGATTATTGAGGCACGGCCTACCAGATGCAACCCGTTCCCATCGTCTGGGATTCCTTCGCCAGAGAAGCCAGGATGTCCCGGTGTTGTCCGTCCCTGGTCCAGGCGACGGCCAGCCCTTCTCTTATCAAAATCTCGTCGATACTGTTTCCCGATTCGGTGTACACGTAGAGGAGAAGCCGTCTGCCCCGGTCTTGGGCTCTGGGACCAGGCTCTACCCGAACCTGACTCCCTGCTAGGCTGCGCAACCGGTTAGTGGCTTCTTTGAAGCAAGCCTTTCCTATTTCCGGGGTGTCGACGCCGAACAACCTGACCCGGCTGGATGGCGTATCAAAAGTGTCTCCGTCGATGACTCGCAGCACTGACATAGTTCGGCAATCGATACAGCGCAGCATCGTCTGTTCCTCGGCAGGCGCCGGAACCGTAGAACAGGCTGCCAAAAGCAGGGCTATGCAGGCCATCAGAAACAATCTAACCATGGCGAGCCCCTACTACCTAGCTTCTGGCTCTAGCCTCCAATATCGAGACGATTGGTATGACTAGGCGAACGTTCTTCCGGTGCCTGCTGGCCCTCCGGCGACATCGGGCCAGATGCCGTCCTCAGGTATTAGGACGATGCGGTCGACGTAGATTCCAGGAGTTTGGATCTGGTCCGGGTCCAATTCACCGGGAGCGACGATGTCGTTCTCCACTTCTACTATGGTGATGGTGGCCGCCATAGCCATGATGGGGTTGAAGTTGCGTTGGGCCAAGCGGAACTGTAGGTTGCCCAAAGTGTCGGATTTCCAGGCTCGGATGAAAGCGTAATCGGCGGGCAGCGGGTGTTCCAGAACGTAAGTCCTGCCGTTAATCTCCCGATGCTCCTTCCCCTCGGCCAACTCGGTTCCCACGCTGGTGGGAGTGAAGAACCCGCCGATACCCGCACCGGCGCAGCGGATACGCTCAGCCATCGTACCTTGGGGCACTAATTCAGCTTCGATCTCATTATCGGCATACATCTTGGCGAAGGGAGTCACCCGGGAAGGGTGGGTGGGCGCAGTGAACGCGCAAATCATCTTCTTAACTTGGCCGGCTTCGATCAGCGTCCCCACATCGACTCTGCCGTCGGTTCCGCCGTGGCCATTGGATATCCCGGTAAGGCCCTTGGGCCCCAACCGGTGCAGGGCTGCAATCAGGTTCTGAGGAGAGCCGATTCCGCCAAATCCGGGAAACATTATGGTAGAACCGTCGGGAATGCCGGCTACGGCTTGGTCAAAAGTCTCGTAAATCTTGTTCTTCACTGATAAATTCTCCGTTTATACACTTGAAAACACAGTTCCGGGCAAAGTTTATAACGAGGGTGAGTGTATTTGGATAGGCGTGGGCTGTCAACGATTGACGCGGCGATGGAACGATCCCGTCGTCTAGCCCACCTTTCGTAAAGGGGGGTTGGGGGATTCTCCGCCCAGCTCAGCCACCCTCCCCTTCAGCCAACGCCTGAAACACCTTCTCCGCCGTGATGGGCAAGTGCTTAATACGCGCTCCCACGGCGTCACGGACCGCATTGGCGATGGCCGGAGCGATAGCTCCGCACGGGTTTTCTCCGATGCCCTTGGCGTTGTAGGGGCCAGGACCGGAATCGGACTCCAGCACCACCGTTATTAGCTCCGGTATATCTTTGATGCAAGGTATCTTGTACTCGCCGAAAGTGGTGCTGGTTACCCGGCCTTCGTCCACGACTAACTCTTCCGACAGGGCGTAACCGATGCCCTGGATGATTGAGCCGTCTATCTGCCCCTGGTGGTCCACCGGATTCAGGATCTTACCCGAGTCATGGGCCGTGGTGAAGCGCAGAACCTTAACCTCTCCAGTTGCGGGGTCCACCTGAACTTCAGCGACCTGGGCGGTGAATGAACTGACCGGCGCCGGTGACGGGTCCCGCACGTGCCCGGTGCCTACCACCTGACGGTTCAACCGTTGCAGCAGGTCTGCCCACGGCTGATGGCCTCCGGAATCCTGCCGTACAATCTCCAACCCTCTTAATGACATCTGCTCTTCGGGCCAGCCGAGAAGGTCTGCGCCCACACTTATAAGCTCTTGGGCTGCCGCCCGCGCCGCTCGGTAGGCGGCCAGTCCCGCCACCCGGGTCACCCGGCTGCCGCCCACGCCGGTATCGAAGGGAACGCCGTCGGTGTCCCAGACGTCGATCTGGATAGCGTCAACCGGCAGACCAAGTTCTTCGCCGACTATCTGACGCAGCAGGGTGTAAGTGCCTGTGCCGGGCTCGAATATAGCGGTATGCACCACTACTGAGCCGTCGGGATTCAGCGTTACCGACGCATGAGACTCGCCGCCTGCCGTAGGACGGTCGGACATCGAGACGCCGCGGCCGATGTTGAGGCCTTTGTGCGTCCGGTAGCCCGATGCGGTTACCGCGGCTTCCAGCGTTTCTTGGGCACGAACGTTCTCGAATACGTTCCCCAGTGGGTTCTCGTCGCCTTGTTGAAGCACGTTCTTCATGCGGAGGCACAGAGGGTCCATACCCAGTTGCTGGGCAATCTCGTCCATGTGGGACTCGGAGGCGAAGACCGTCTGAGGCTCGCCGGGGGCGCGCATGAATCCTCCGGGCACCGTGTTGGTGTAGACCTGTACTCCTTCCAATAGAACGTGGGGGATCCGGTATGGCCCGCCCGCCTTGGCCGCCCCGCCCAGGTTCACTCCCGGCGCAGGCTTGAAACCACCGTAGGCTCCGCTGTTGAAATAGACGTGGGATTCTTGGGCGACCAGCGTTCCATCCCGCATAACCCCAGTCTTGAGTTGAATCACGGCGGCGTGGCGGGGGTTGCCAGCCGTAAATTCCTCGATGTAGTCCATGGCCATCTTCACCGGGCTTCCGGTGCGGTCAGCCAGGTAATACGCCAGAGGGATGTCCATTGGCGAGCCTTTCCCGCCAAAATCGCCGCCTATGCTGACGGGATTTATCAGGATACGCTCCTCCGGAAGGCCCCAGGCTGCGGATAGTTGTTGCTTCACCGCGTAAGGGACTTTGCTGGACGCCCACACCTGCACCCGGCCAGCGTCGTCGATCCAGACCAAGCAGGTGTGGCTTTCCAGGTAACCCTGGTGCTGTCTAGCCACCGTGAAAGTGTTCTCCACTATGACGTCGGCCTTGGCAAACCCCACGGCCACGTCGCCCTTGCCCCAAGTGTCCCGCACGAAGGCGTTGGTCGCAGTATCCAAGGGACGCGGCAGGCCGGTGTAGCTGTTGACGTCGGGATGGAGGATTGGGGCGTTCGGTTCCAGCGCGTCAAGAGGCTCGTAGACGGCTGGTAGTTCTTCGTATTCAATCTCGATGCGTAGAAGAGCTTCTTCGGCGGCGTCCCGGTCCACTGCGGCGACAGCGGCGACGCGCTCACCTACGAACCGGACCCGGTCTTCGGCCAGTACCGGCACGTCGTACAAGCGCCGCCCGTACCTAACGCCTCTCAGGTCTGCGCCGGTTAGCACCGCCATGACCCCAGGTACTTGTTGGGCGGCTGAGGCGTCGATATGGGTGATTCGAGCGTGGGGGAAGGGACTTCGCAGTACCCGGCCCCACAGCGTGCCTGGCAACGTCAGGTCTGCCGTATACTGCTCGGCGCCAGTAACTTTGCTCTCGCCTTCCATTCGAGGGGTTGAACGACCGATATTGCTGTATGAAACCACGCCTAACCTCCTAGCAATCCAGAATCCGAGGAAGCATAATCCATCAGATAAAAGGTGTCCAGAAAGCCTTGTCTCCAGCTCACGAGTGGAGAATATTTTTGGAACCCTACTACTGAGAGGGAACGATGACTGTAAGCAATGCCGAGTCAGGCGGGATCGATCCCACGGTGCGCTTCGGTCTGTTCGACTGGATCGATACCAACGGGATGGAGACTGCCGACCTTTACGAGCAACGGCTAAAGTATCTGGAGTTCGCCGACCAAGCCGGATTTTATTGCTATCACCTGGCGGAGCATCACGCCACGCCCTTGAGCATGGCGACGTCGCCGGGACTGTTCCTGGCGGCGGCGGCCCAGCGCACAAACCGCATCAGGTTAGGTCCGCTGGTGTATTTGTTACCGCTTTACGACCCGTTGCGGCTGACTCAGGAGATCTGCATGTTGGACCACCTGAGCAAGGGCCGGATGGAGTTGGGGGTGGGCCGGGGCGTTTCACCGTACGAGTTGGCCTTCTTCAACGTGGATCGGGAGACATCCAGAACCATGTATCAGGAGGCGCTGTCCGCCATACTGCCAGGACTGGCGGAAGGCAAAGTCTCCGCGCAAGGAAAGCACTATTCCGTCAACGATGTTCAGGTTCATCTACGGCCATTCCAACGGCCCTACCCGCCGCTGTGGTACCCCACCGACAACCCCGACTCCATCAAGTGGCTGGCCCAAGAGGGAATCAACACCGTCACCCACTACGCGCCGATAAACGAGGTGAGGGAACTGTTCGATCTGTACAAGAGTGAGTGGGAGAAGAACCGACATAGGGAAGGACGCTTGAACGGACACGAGCCTGAGCCGAAGCTGGGCATCGTTCGCCACGTCTACGTGGCCGACACCGACGAAAGGGCGCTGTCAGAGGCTAAGGCCGGCTTCACAGGCTTCATCCACAACTTCAACTACTTGAGAAACGAGTACGGCGACTCCAGCGGCAGAGCTAATTATCTAGAGGACTTCGAGGGCCGCATGGCCGACGGCCTGCACATCGTGGGTTCCCCAACCAGCGTGTCGGCGCAGATCGAGTCGCAGGTTGACGCCACGGGCTGCAACTACGTCCTTGGATCCTTCTTCTTTGGCTCGCTCACCTTCGAGCAAACCATGGAGTCGATGCGGCTATTCTCGCAAGAGGTCATGCCGGCATTTGCCTAAGTGCCTAAGGATGGACTTTGGATATACGATGCCATAAGTTGCCCCACTGGGTACTGTGGACTATGCCGTACGATAGATTCATGAGGTTTGCAGTAGGTTGCGCCGTGGAGCAACTTATGGCCCATCGCACGCTCGTGTCCGGCAATTTGTCAACTAACTATGTTCGCATAATGCCGTCGTGCCGAGCCTATCCGTCCGTTACCGCGATGGCCTGCACTTCCACCATCATCTCCGCCCGTGCCAGCGAGTCTATGCCGATCAAGGCGCTGCAGGGGAACCCTTGGGTGAAAAACTCTTTTCTGAGTTGGGTGAAGTGGGTTCCGTACTGCATGTCTTTGATGAACACCGTCATGGTGACGATATCGTCCAGGGTTCCTCGGGCCCTAGCTAGAGTTGCCCGGATGCGCTCGAAGGTGGCCCGCACCTGTCCGTCGAAGTCACCTGCCAACGACTTTCCAGTCGCGTCGGTCGTAGCTCCTACACCCGCTATGTAGATGGTCGTTACGCCGGTGACTTTTATAGCGGGTGAATAGCTTCGCTCGGATCGCGCAGCGTCTGCGAAATACTCTTTAGGCATGTCTTGTTCCTCCATCGCGAAAGTGGACTGCATCGGACCGATGTGGCCGAGAATCTACCATGCTCGGTCCGGAAGCTCTAGTGGACTTTACCAGTGATTCGGGATGGTACTAAGGGCGTGAATACCCTCAATGGCTGATGGAGGCATGAATCCATGGAAATCATGGATGGGATACACCAGATAACATTGGGCGGCGACGGTTCTTCCGGCAGCCACCCCACTGTCAGCGCCTACTACGTTCAAGGAATGGACTATGGGGTCTTCATAGATGCCGGTTTTCCCGACGAGGAGCGTACCCGTCCTCTTCTGGACTACTGGCGGGACACTTTGGGCAGCCCAAAAATAGAGTGGGTCTTCGTAACTCACCGCCACTACGAACATTGGGGCGGTGTCAAGCTGGTAAAAGAAACTACCCGATCTCAAGTGGCTGTTGGCGCAGGCGATGCCGAAGCCGTGGATGCTGACATTGGACAAGGAAGCAAGGTTGTGGACAAATCGCTTCATGGGGATGAAGTCTTCGACTTGGGAGGTAGGCACTTAAGGGCGGTCGCCACCCCCGGTCATACTCTAGGCATCTTCTGCTACCTGTTGGAGGAGGAGGGAATACTGTTCACCGGAGACCACATCATGGGGCAGGGCACCGTTGTCGTTCGGACCGACGAAGGCGGCCGCATGACGGAACACATCGATTCGTTGCGGAAACTGCTGGACCTGGACCTCAAGACTGTTCTCTCTGGACACGGTCCCGTAATGAACGACCCATTGGCCAAGATTCCTGATCTGGTCCGGCACCGGTTGGAGAGGGACGAGCAGATACTGGGGATGCTGCGTGAGGGGACGAACCATGTCGACGATCTGGTATCCCGGATCTATGGTGAGACGAGCGAGCGCCTAGGATTCCTGGCGCGCCACCAAGTGGTGGCCCACCTCAAGAAGCTGGAAGAGGACGGACGGGCCATCGCGGCAGACCAGGCAGACACTTACCGGCCGGCTTGAACGTGGCGCAGCGAGTGATGCTACGGCGACGGCAAGTTAGGATTATTCGTCGTCTTGGTGGTAAGAGTCGAAGAAATTCTTGAAGTCCCGAACTTACAGGCAGTGCTGGCATGTTCTCTGGCCAACCGGACCGTTGGCGGGTTCGATCACCCAGTAATGGGCACACACAAGGCCAGCTTCGACCAGGTAGGACTCGATCGCGGCTTCGGCGACAACTGCCTCGGCTTCCTCGACTGCTTGGTCCATTTCCCTGACTGCGATGGTTGTCATGGTCTCGCTCCTATATGAGTTCAATCAACGTTACTCCGTGGGCATTCTTCGCGGCATCACCCTTTCGGGCGATTTTTTAGATGACAAAAGGGCTAGGCATCATTAACGCCGTAACCCTTACCTCCTATTCACCGCCGGTCAGGATTGTTAAAGCCATAAACCAGTTGCGGCTTGACTGAAAAAGCGCATAAACTCTTCTGCCCATCGTATATAATTCGTCGAATGAACCATGAACTACCCAAACTGCGCCCCCTTAGTCTCCACTGGATCAATTACCAGGGAGAGGAAGTTCTTTCCATCCAGGACCCACTCCGATTGGGAGAAGGCAACTTCATGGTGCCTCGTCCCATCGCCCCGATGCTGACGATGTTGGACGGTACTCGGGACGCGAATGCCCTTCGCACTGGGTTTCTCCATCGCACCGGGATACAATTGGAATCCAGCCAGGTAGATGCCTTTATTCTGAGCCTGGACGACGCTTTTCTGCTGGAGAACGAACGATTCCAGGGTGCACTGGCTAAAGTGATGAACCACTACCGGTCGGGTCCGTTCCGTCCGTCGTCTTTGGCAGGAGGGGTGTATCCCGGTAACCCTGACGACCTGCGGGAGGCCTTGGACGGTTATTGCAGTAATGCCAATGTTGATAGTCAGGGACTGGTCCGTAACGATGGCAATCATTCCTCCGGACGGATCGCAGGGTTAATCAGCCCCCACATCGACTACAATCGGGGATGGCGGACCTACGCCGAAACGTGGCAGCTGGCCAAGTCGGCGGTCGAGGATGCGGACCTTATTATTCTGCTGGGCACTGACCACTCCGGAAGCCCCGGAAAACTGACCCTGACTCGGCAAGATTACGCCACGCCATGGGGCCAATTACCGACGGACACGAGCTTGGTAGACGGCTTGGTGGAGATTCTTAGCGAGGAAGAGGCCTTCCGGGAAGAGGTCCACCACATAGGCGAACATTCGGTGGAATTGGCATCGGTGTGGCTGCACTACTTCGCCGATGGCAAGCCCAAACGCCTGCTCCCGATTCTCTGCGGTGTGGACGAAAACCTGATGGAGAACGGAGAGGGAAACAACACTCGCCTTCAAGAAGCCTTGTCCTATCTGTCCAAGGTGGTGGCGGAGCAAAACACCCTAATAGTCGCGGCCGGCGACCTTAGCCATGTCGGTCCCGCCTTTAGCGACACACTGCCCCTGGATATAACGGCTAAAGCCCGTATCCGGGAGAGCGACCGGGAATGGTTGGAAGCAGCCTGCACCGGGAACGGCGAACGATTGGCGGAACACATGCGCACCCAGGGAGACACCACCAGGATCTGTGGCGCTTCGCCCATCCACTACATGCTGGAGATACTGCCTGAAACTAAAGGCGAAGTGGTGGCCTACGATCAATGCCCCGCTGACGACCGATTCGGCTCCGTGGTCTCGATAGCTGGGGTGTTGTTTACTGAGTGAGCGGATCTGGTCTGCCTATGACGGTGCCTCGGCGTAAGAAAGGAATGACTGGCCCACAACGAGGTTGAGGCTAAATACAGCTAAACCACCGATCGAAACAAACCGGCTAGAACTCGGCGACAACCTACGTAATAACCTGCGCTACAAAGTGCGGTGTGTCCGATTTTATACTTGTCATGGGTGTTATCGCCGTCGTTCTGACGGTCCCCGCCTTGGCGTCGGGGTTGGTTGAGCGTTCTCCCCTGTCGGTCCCTATGATGTTCCTAGGCTTGGGCTTTTTGCTTGGCCGCGGCGGACTGGGGGCGATAGACATCGAGCCCCACACTGCCTTCTTGGAAGTTGTCGCCACTTTGACCTCAGCCCTAGTGTTATTCCTTGACGCAGTAAAGCTGCAGATCGGAGAGCTGGGCAAGGGATGGCTGGCCCCGTCTTGATATGGGGTCCCGGCACCGGGATTATCATCGGGCTTGGTGCAGTGGCCTTGGCCCTCCTATTGGGCTTCCCTTGGCTGATGGCGTTCATCGGCGGGCGGTTCTTTCGGGCATCCTAGGCTCGGTGTCCCTTGGGCCGGCGCTGATTCTAGCGGCATTGGTTATCTTCCTTATCCGTCCGCCGGTGCTTGTGTTGTCCCGAGCCAAGGTGAGTTGGGAAGCTCGGGCATTCGTCGCTTGGTTCGGTCCAAGAGGTTTGAACTCACTGCTGCTGGCGTTACCGGTCGTCCAGAGGGGAATCCCCGGCTCTGAGTTGCTGCTGGAGACCATCGGTGTGGTTGTGCTGGCCTAGGTCACCATCCATGGAGCGACGGCTACTCCCTTTGGCGCGTGGTGCGGGCGCAAATCTGCCGAGGAAATTTCGACGAAGAGCGGGAGGCTACCGTTGCCGGATTATTTGGACAGCACGAGAGTGAAGTTCCGAGAATCTCCATCGACGAGCTGGCTGAGTGGATGGCCAGCCCGGAGCCGCCGATGATTATTGATGTGCGGGCTCGGGCTAGCTACGAGCCCGATAAAGCTGAGTTTACGGGCAGCATATGGGTGGTGCCCTACGAAGTGCTGGGATTGGCCTCCGACTGTCCGGACGATAAGTTTGTTGTGGCTTATTGCGGTTGATACGACGAAGCAACAAGCGCCCGTGTGGCGCATCAACTCCGTCGGCGGGGAATCGACGCCGTGGCCCTCCAAGGAGGGTTCGACGACTGGCGTGCCCAGTATCCGGTTGACCCAATCGGCGCGGCAGCCTGACCTGATTCGGGCACGTGTTCCTTAGCTGGAGGCCGTTGGGGACGAAGGCTGGCGGGTCCGGCTGGCGGCGATGACCTCCAATTCCGCTTGCCGCAACTCATTGCCCAAGTTACGCACATTTCTGTTGGCTATCATCGCTATTATCGGGAAAGAAGCGACGGCCAACCCTCCGATAGCTATGGCGATGGGCGCGCCGATGGCGCTGATGCTGGCCAGAGCGCTCGCTTGCATCCCTCCCAAGGGGCGTATGTTATAGGTCATTCCGTAGAATCCCATCACCCGGCCCCGGATGTGGTCTGGCACCAACAGCTGTAGGGAACTCTGCGAGGCGGTGTTAGACAACGTGTTGAACACGCTGAGAATCGTCATCAGGGACATGGCCAGCGGTACAGACTTGAAGATTCCAGCGGTGATAGCGAAGGTGGCCACCATCAATCCGCTCATAATTGCACCGCCGATTATCAGCATCCCTTTTGAGCCAGAGTTGCTTTTCGCCCCGAACCAAAGGGCGGTTATTAGCGAGCCAACCCCGCCTGCGCCCAGAATCAATCCTTGTTCCTTGGCCCCCACTCCCAGCACGTCTACAGTAATCATGGGCATCAGCGGTATGTAAGCCATGCCGAAGAAGCTGCTGAAGAAGGTCATCGCGATTAAGAACGCGAATTTCGTATCCTTGCTGATGAAACTCAGGCCCTCAAGAATATCGTGGAAAGGCTGGGACCTCGACGTGCGGGCCACATGAGGGATGGGTAGGCGAGAGGTGACTACCGCCATAACCAGGAAGCCTATTCCGGCTATGTAGAAGCAAGTTGCGGTGTTGGCGACCGCGATGATTATCCCGGCGATGGCGGGGGCTAATATGCGGGTCCCCGGCCAGATCGCAGCGTTCATCGCGACGGCGCTCATCAGGTCTTTACGGTCGACGAGTTGGGGGAAGAGCACCCGCCGCGCCGGTTGGTCGAAGGCCTCCACCGCTCCGGCCAAGAACGCGATGGCAATCAGATGCCATTGGTTGACCACGCCCATGACGGTGATGGTGGCCAGGAAGAAAATCAGCAGGGCGATGATTGACTGGCTAATCATGACCATGCGGCGCTGGTCGATGCGGTCGGCGGCTACGCCGCCAAACAGATTCAGGACAATCGCCGGTATGCCGTTCGCCAGTCCGATCCACCCCAGGCTCAAGGGAGACCCGGTTAGCTCGAATATCAGCCAGAACTGGCCGAATCGGAGCATCTGGAAGCCACTGACCGAGGCGAGCATCCCCAGCCAGAATGAGCGGTAGGCCGGGTAGCGTAAAGCAGGAGGAAGGCTGAAGGGTAATCTGGAAGCCAAACTCAGAGGACCAGTAGCCGCAAGAATAGGGGTTTGTTCATCAGTGGTAGTCTAGGTAGGTCTCCACGGTGTGTCAAACCTATAAAACAGGGACAAGGCCCGGAAACAAGCATGAAAACGTGCCTGACATCGTGCCTGATATTGATGTTGTTTTCGCTAATGACGCTCGCCTGAGGCGGTTCTGGGCCTGAGCCCACGTTGGTAGCTTCCACCTAAGAGCAGTCACAAAAACTCGCCCGGCGCCATCTGGACGCTGGAGTTGCGCTACATGAAAGCGGCCGCTTTGCAGACGCGGTTCCCGAATGCGATCTGTCGCTACGTCTCTACCCGCATTACGACGAGGCCTACATGAATCGTGGCATAGCCTACGCTTAACTGGGCGAAAACCAGAGAGCGATTCAAGATTTTGAGCAAGCGGTGCGGCTGAACCCAAACTTGCCCGGAGTCTACGCAGGATGGGGCCGGGCATTGATAGAGATGGGAGAACCGGAAGAGGCGATTCGGTATTTCCACGAAGCCATCCTGCTCGATCCGCTGGATACTGAGTCATATCTCGACCGCGGCGATGCCTACAGTGATATGGGCCGGGACGCCCGCACGTTAAATGACTACAACGAGGCGGTCGAGATAGAGCCGGACAAGGCCGAAGTCTACTACCAACCCCGGTTTGACCGGACCGGTCTTGCGGAGTTTGAACTGGCGCTGGAGAGGCTGCAGTAAGCGATTACTGGTCTTTCTTTCGGAGTTGACTAGGGATATTGTTGAGTGTATGCCGTCTGAATCACGTGCATGATTTACAAAGGATTGGACTGAACCGCTCTGTAAAATCAACTGGCGTCACAGATCCGTATTGGAGACAAGTAATGTCCAGAGTTGATTTAGCCACAGGCGGTATTCTTCGCCAAGCACGAGGACATGAGAAGGTTCAAGGATTTATTGACCGGCTCCAGTCCGTGTTTGAGGCAGCCGAGACAACAGAAGGATTCATAGACCGGTCTCGCTGGGAAAAGGAGTGGGGTGACCGCGTCGATCCACATTTCTTCGACAAGAACAAGCACGCTTTTGTTGCGCCTACGCTTTCAGTATGGGTTGATTTGTTGTCGGTCTATGCCTTTGCCTACAACGGGAGGCACGCAGAGGCTCTTTCCCATCGCAAGGATTGGTTTTCGATGCTATATTGGCCGGCCTATGTTGTCTGGTGGGTCAGTGATGACTATGTCCCTACGTGGGAGGAAGCCTGGGAAAGGCTCGAATACCTCAACGACAATGGTCCGTCGCCATATGCGTTTGATTACAGTCAGACCATCGACGACGGTCAGGCAGTGCAGTTGCGCCGAAATATCATCCAAGACCAGGCGAAGTCGGTCCTCAGCTAAGATTACTCAAATTATCTCGCCTATGCTAAGAAAGATAATGGCCTAACTATTCTCCGCATAGTCTGATCCACTGCATTCTCTGCTCAGGATCCATACTCAGGTCGTAGACCCGGAAGAACATGTATTTAGCGCCTAACTCGTCCTGGAAACTCTGAATCTCCTTCGTAACCTCGTGGGGGCCTCCCCCGATAATCCGGTCCTCTTTGAGCTCCTTGAACGTCTGGGCATATCCTTCTCTAGGTGCACGCTAGAGTGGATCGTTGGAGTTGCCCCTTTCACGAACCTGGGTCTCGAGCCAAGACAGTAAGAACTCGGTAATCTCACTCCAGACATCCTCTCTAGTCCTGCCGTTGGATTTGAGCACGGAAAAGCCGTGGTCGGCCCCCTCCAATGGGAGAACCGTTGCGCTTGGAACCGTGGCAGCGGCTGTTGCCAGTTCTTCAGGAGTTGCGAATGCGTCCCGTGTTCCGGAGCAGAAAAGCGTCGGAGCCTTGATTCCCGGTAGGTGTTTGTCCCGGGACTTAGTTGGATTGCCCGGAGGGTGAAGAGGGTAAGCAAACAAGGCCAGGGCGTCAACTGTAGTGCCTTGGGCCGCGACATGAGACGCTATGCGGCCGCCCATCGACCTGCCGCCGGCGATCAGCTTGGTGTTTGGAATCCTGACAGTCTCGATGACCTGATTCCAAGTCTCTTCGAGGATGGCGGGAGAATCGGGGCGGTGCTTTCCAGCCTCCATGTAAGGAAACTGGAAACGGACGAGCGCGATTCCCTCGTGGACCATCCGCTGACTCAAGTAACTTCCGAAGGGGTCATTGTTGTTGGAGCCTGCTCCAGGCGCGTAGATAAACAAGCTCTGGGCCGGCTGGGCGTCGGGCATCGTCCTGATCGCCGTCACCGAGACATCTGGCCGCACGCTTATCTGAATCGTCTCTTCGTTCATTTTCCCTCGCCGGTTCCACGGTATCAGTCATGATTATTAGAATAAGGCACAGACCGCGCTGACATCTTGACGTTGCCAGGTCCGATGACCGATGGATAATTTCGAATCAGCGGTCATTTTTACCGGTACATTCAAGGAGACCGGGTGGTCATCGTTTTCGGAAAACGGGCTGGCGTGTTGGGTGTGGTCGACAGTGCTGTCTTTCAACGAACCCTTGACTACCCCGATGATTATTCTCCCGGATATCACGTGATATTAGTGGATGACGCAGTGGTCACTGTTCGCTGGGACTAGATCAAGGGAGTCTAGGCCAGACCAGAAAAGCCTACTACCGCGATGGGCTTGGCCCCAGGTGGCTACCGGAGTCCACCAAGATTGTCTCACCGGTGACGTAGTCCGCCCCTTCCAGTAGCCACACCACGGGATCAGCGGAACCTTCTGGGGTGCCCGCTGTTTTCAGCGGCGCCGAGTCGGCATAGCGCTCTATCATCGCGTTGTACCTGTCTTCGCCCAGCCCCTCCCGCCACCAACGAGTCTGCATAACGCCTGGAAGCACAGCGTTCACCCTAATCTCTGGGGCCAGTGCCCGCGCCAATGACATGGTCATTGTGTTCAAAGCGCCCTTGGACACGGCGTAGGCGATGGAGCTACCAGAGCCGGTGATGCCCGAGAGCGACGAGATGTTGACGATAGCGCCTTTGCCCTGCTGTTTCATCTGGGGCGTTACGGCCCGTACCATCTGGTATGGGCCGACCACGTTCACTGAGAAGATGCTCATGAAATCGTCGGCGGTGAGGGCTTCCAGGTCGGCATGAGGGGAAATTTTGGACTGGGCGGCGTTGTTAACCAGTCCGTCGATCCTGCCGAACCTTTCTATCGCGTCGGAGGCCATCCGGCGGCAATCGGCATCGTCCGACACGTCAGCTCGGCAAAGGAGTGAGCCAACTCCAAGCTCTTCGCAGGCGGCCGCCGTCGCTTTCGCTTCCGATTCGCTCTTGGTGTAATTAATCACCACGTTGGAGCCCTTGCCAGCCAACCGTAAAGCAACGGCTGCACCTAGTCCGGTGGCCGACCCGGTGATGATTACTACCGCACCTTCAAGATTCATGGCAGTGCCTCGGTGAATAAAGTATTTGTGGGGAGACCGACCGGTATAGTTTAGACGATACTTGGGGTAGCCGCACGGCTGTCCTGAAGTTGTAGCGTTGTCGGATGCGTGTAGGGGTGGGTTTCAAACCCACCCTTACATTCTTTACAGCGGCACTCCGTTTTCGGGCTTGAATTTACAAGGGGACTCGTGCCTGACTAGGCACGATGATCAGGGTACGGTGGAAAGGCGCAAATAACGGCCTGAGTTCTCCCACCTCACCTTCTTCATCGCCGTTTCTCCCGCCATTCGATCATAGTACTGGAGTGGTCCGGCATGGCTCCCTGACTAAAGTTCTCTGGCGGCGGAGTTTGGAAAATAAGGCTTTTACCCGAATTGGATTGAGGACACGGCTAGGGGAGCATGAGGCCGGCGATGTTTCTTAGTTCGTAGTCGAACATGAGCCATCCGACCCCGTCTTCTGTGAAGGGCATCTCAAGAAGTGCGTAGATTTTGCTGGAGAAATTCTCGACGGTATGTGCCCCGAATATGAACAGACTGTAACGGACACGAGCCTCTCCGTACTCTTCCAGGTCAGACTCGATCTGTGCCCGGTTAGTCTGCCAATGTTCGACTCTTTCTTAGAAGGGGGTTGCCGGTCAAACCTTGGCAGTTCTCCGGCGGCTGCGTGCATCTTTTCGGTGAGGGCCCGGGGCATGCCGTGGCGTTCCCAAAGCGCGGCGTAAAGGACTTCGTCAATCTCTTCTTGGGCGATCCCCTCCCCCTTCAGCCATCGGCGCAGGGTTCGGTCGAAGTAGTCCGGACGCTGGCGTTCGATGGTTGGGAAGTATCGCCCATCGTACCAATTCTCATTCACCCAATCGGCAGACTCGCCCTGGAGTCCGTACTTATAGATGATGGCCCAGAGGTTCTCCGGATAGGGACTCCGGTCCTGTGGGTCCGGATGTCTTTGTCGAGAGCTGGTCAAACCCAATCGTTCCAAATTATGCCTGTTTCACGTTTGTGTCCGCGAGATTTGCTTGCATTATATAAGACGACGGGTTGGTTGCGGTTCGTGAATTTAAGGTGTGTTGCTTCGCCTTTGAGGATAGCGTGTAAGAAGTTCAGGAGCTTGGAGAGGTGTTGCTCGGGCGGACAGTGGTCAGACGGTATGTACCGGTGAGGCGATGAGAAACCGGCTTGAGGAGACAGTGCCTATGCAGTGATCTGGTTCGACATTAACGGAAGTTGCAGTCATGTCTTTCGACAAGCTAAGGACGAAGGGTCATAACGGCGGGCGTATGCGGTGATCAAATCAGCCCCGTATTTCTATGACGCTAGCGGCCTCTCTAATCAGCGAACTGGGGCATGACTTCTTTGGCGAATAGCTCCAGCGAGTTCATAACCTTGCGGTGTTCTATGCCGCCATAGTTGATGAAGAAAATCAGGTTCTCGACGCCCGACTGCCTGAGTTTTTCTACCTTCTCGGCTATCTGGCCGGGAGGTCCGAATAGGGCGACGTTGTCGAACATGGCGTCGTAGTCG
>Ga0315336_1002388_pt1 | contig 28948 bp, 19 predicted proteins | sample ASW5metaG_FD_204512 | JGI IMG/M metagenome (GOLD analysis project Ga0315336, IMG submission 204512) | Ammonia-oxidizing marine archaeal communities from Monterey Bay, California, United States - ASW #5 | ecosystem: Environmental > Aquatic > Marine > Intertidal zone | place: USA: California... | reverse complement strand
GGTAGGAACTTTAATATGCACCTATTCCAACAACGACTTTGGCAACGAATCTCAGGCTTCGAGTTGGCGTACGATAGACCTCGTCAACCCAGAATTGCACTTCTGGTGGTTGCGGCGATATTTTGCGCATTCCCACTAAATAGTGTCGCTCAGGAAACAGGAAAAGCAGTCGCACAACGATCTACTGCGAAACCCGTATCGGTACCGAAGACACGGTTGGCGGTACCGAAAGACCGGTTGCAAATCGCACAACGCGCACAGGTTCGTACTCAACGACAATCTCCTACGTCGTCGCGACCGGTTGATCCGGAACGGGGTGCGGATGAATTGGGCAATTTGGATCGTCCGATAAATAACGGTCCTGCAACGGATTTCATCAGTATCGATTTCGAGAACGCACCGTTGATCGATGTGATTCGAGGCATTGGACTCCAGTTAGGTGAAGTCTTTATTTTCGGGCAAGGCGCCAATGTCACAACGCCAATCTCCATAATTTCGCACAAGGACCTTGAACCCGAACTCGCCATGGAATTACTCATCACGATTCTTGATGGCTACAATTTGGAATTGGTCAAGAAGTTGGACGGAAACGTCTTCGTGGTACAGACCAAACAACCTTCAAAGAACAGTGACAAATTACCTCTCAATATTGGGTCTCTAACGCCTCACGAAGGGTTCGACCAACGTGCAATCCACGTAGTGCAAATTCAGTTTGCCAATGCTCAGGAAGTGTCGGAGATTATACGAAGCGTGGGTTCAGGTTCTGAAGAAATCAATGTATTCAACCCCACCAATACGTTGATCATTAAAGACACCGCCGACGGCATCCGAAACATGTTCGAATTGATAAAAGTAATCGATGTGCCCGGATACGATATCTCCGTGGAGTTTTTCATGCTGAACTACACGCGTGCAGAAACCGTTGCCCAACAAATTGAAGACGTGTTGATGGGCGGAAGCGGTACCAACCAACAACAGGGCCGCCCGAACGTAGCTCGTCCATCTCAAGTGGCGAGCGCTCGACGCTCCGCAAACAATCCTGGACAAGCTGAATCGCGCGTCGTAGGATCGACCGAAGATACGTTGCGCATGGTGCCCGACGAACGACTCAATGCCCTGGTTGTGGTCGCAACCGCCTCCTTGATGGAACAGGTCCGAATACTAATCAAAGAGTTGGACCAAATCATTCCCCGCGAACAAGACAACATGCACTACGTCACATTGAAGAACGCAAAAGCCGAAGAAGTGGCCGAGGCGTTGGATCCCTTGGTGAGTACTGAACCTCGTCAATCCAGCCAACCCGATTCTGCTCAAGACGGTGAAGTAAAACCATTCGAAAAACAAGTCTCCATTCAGCCCTACGAACCCGATAACTCGTTGATCATCCTCGCTTCGCCTCAAGATTTCGATTCATTGAAGGTCATGATCGACAAACTGGACGTACCTCCTCGTCAAGTCAGTATCGAAGCCATTATCATGTCGGTAAACATTCAAGATGATTTTGAATTGAGAATGGAACTCGCGGGTACTTCCAGCAATGACTATTTTGGATTTTCGAACGCTCTGAATCTGGCAAACGCTGTGGCGACCGGACCATTTTCATTGGGAGAGACCGTGACCACTGGTGGTTCGTTCGGATGGCTTGATGGCCAATCCACCATCAACGTAAACGGTGTAGATACGGTAGTCAACAACGTCCCGTTTTTCATGAAAGCCCTGGAAGCCCTTACCGATGTCGAAATCCTGTTCAAACCGAACATCATGACGGTCAACAATGCTGAATCGCATTTGTTTTCCGGACAAAACATTCCCTTAATCAGTGGACAAAGTGATATCAACCCTCAAAGCGGATTCCAGTCGAGAAACAATATTACTCGTGCTGATGTGGGTATCACACTTGATGTCACGCCTCAAATCAACGACGGGGACAAAATTTCTTTGGATTTGAACATTCTTTCCGAAGAAGTCATCTCCAGTCCGGTCGGCATTGACGTAAATTCAACTGGGGCCACGACCGCCAAATCCGAAATTGAAACGGTCGTCGTCGTCGACAACGAACGAACCGCCGTAATCGGTGGATTAATCCGGGATGAACGAACTAAAGGATATTCCCAAGTACCTTTCTTTGGAGATATTCCAATAATCGGAAACCTGTTCAAGGCCCGTCAGAACAGATTTAGAAAGCAAAATCTGATTGTACTCGTCACTCCCCACATTATCCGGGAAGATTCTGACATCGAAACCATCAAAAAAGGCCACCTGAGCGACTTTTATCACAACAATCTGGATGACATTTTCGGCGAAGAAGGATTCGTTAAGAAACAGAAACGCAAATCGAAAAGACGCAAAAATTATCGCCCCCTTCGCAACAAAGAATTGTTGGATAAAGAAGTGACCGAACACTTTTCGACTAGCGGAGAATAATTGAATGGATTCCGGTAAGGATACACGGCTCGGAGCCATTCTGCTTCAACTCGACTATGTGCACAAGCAGCATATTGATGAAGCATTGGAAATTCAGCCCGTTCGAGCAAAACGTATCGGCGAAATTCTCATGGAATTGGGATACGTCGAAGAAGACCACGTGCTCGAAGCGCTCAGTCAGCAATTCGATATACCCTTCGAAACAGATCTCGAAGGCGAGATTGACGAAGCCTTGGCTGCTAAAGTTCCCATCACGTTCATTCGCGAAAATGAAATGGCGCCCTTCCGTGTGAACGGCGAATCCATTCACGTTGCCGTTCACGATCCAGTCAATCTATTGCCACTGGGCGATCTCCAACTATTATTGAATAGCCCCGTAACCCCTTTTATTTGCAAGAAGAAAGATATTCAACAAATTATCGACGGCTATTTCAGCCAACAAAACGTCAGCGCGACCGACATGATCGACTCCATCGCCGGCGACGAAGAAGAAATCCTTTCACTGGACGGCGAGTCCTCGGAACGCGACCTTCTCGATCTGGCCAACGAAGCGCCAATCATCAAATTAATCAACCTAATGATTTCAGGGGCCGTCCGCGAACGCGCCTCTGACATTCACGTCGAGCCTTTCGAACGAGACGTCTCAGTCCGTTACCGTATTGATGGTGTGCTGTACGACAAACTCACCGTCCCAAAATCACAACAAGCCGCCGTGGTATCCCGTATCAAGATCATGGCCAAACTCAACATCGCCGAACAGCGCCTCCCCCAGGATGGCCGCATCAAAATATTGCTGAGCGGAAAAGAGATCGACATTCGTGTCTCCTCTGTTCCCGTGCAACACGGCGAACGTGTCGTCATGCGTATCCTCGAAAAAGGCAACTTCCTGTTCGGTCTGGAAGAATTGGGGATGGGCAAACGAGACTACACCGCCCTCGATAAAGTCATCCGGAACTCCCACGGAATTGTACTCGTCACGGGCCCCACCGGCTCCGGTAAATCCACGACCCTCTATTCTTCGCTGCAACGAGTACTGTCTCCGGACATCAACGTAATCACAGTGGAAGACCCGGTCGAATACCAAATGAAAGGCGTAGGCCAAATTGAAGTGAAACCCAAAATCGGCCTCACCTTCGCCAGCGCACTCCGTAGTATTTTACGTCAAGATCCTGACGTCATTCTCGTAGGAGAAATACGCGACCAGGAAACCGCAGAAATGGCCGTCCACGCGTCTTTAACAGGTCACCTCGTCTTCTCCACACTCCACACCAACGATAGCGCCGGCGCATTGACCCGCCTCGTCAACATGGGTATTGAGCCTTTCCTCGTCACCTCTTCCACGATTGCAATCGTGGCACAGCGTCTCGTCCGCCGAATCTGCGATCATTGTAAAAAAGAATTCATTCCCGACGTAGAAAGTTTAAACGAACTCGGCCCCAAAGCCCTCAAGTTCGAAGGCAAGATCGCCTACCAGGCAGACGGCTGCGTCGAATGCCAGCATCGTGGATATTTCGGACGTACCGGCATTTTTGAAATGATGATGATGACTCCGGAGATTCAAGAAATGACTCTTCGTGGCGTAGATTCAAACGCAATTAAGCGTGAAGCCCGTCGGGGCGGCATGTACAGCCTTCGAGACGACGGTACCGAAAAAGTATTCCAGGGGGTCACCTCCATCGAAGAAGTATTGAGAGTCACCCGCGATGATTTCATGGACAACGTCCCCGAATAACAGTAAGGCTCACCACTACACATGGCAGTTTTTGAATACAAAGCATTGGCAGATTCCGGCCGCTCGGTGAAAGGCATCATCGATGCCGACTCCCCGGTAGCCGCTCGCCGGAAATTGCGTGAACAAAATCTATACCCCACCAAACTGAAAGAAAGTTTCGGTACCAAAGCAGAAAAGAAAGAAGAATCCGGATTTCAATTTACCGGAGTATCCACTCGCGATTTGGTTCTTCTAACGCGTCAACTTGCCGTCCTGCTACGCGCCGGAATGCCCCTCGTCGAATCTCTAGGCTCATTGGTGGAACAAACTCCAAATGCCAAGCTCCGAAAAGCCGTTTTCGATATTAAAGATCGGGTCTCAGAAGGGAAACCCCTCGCGGATGGGCTCTCCGCCCACCACAAAATTTTCTCATCCCTTTACATCAATATGGTGCGCGCCGGAGAAGCTAGTGGAACGCTCGAAAAAGTATTGTTCCGCCTCGTAGAAATACTGGATCACCAAGCCAAACTAAAAGCCAAAATCACATCAACCCTGGCCTATCCGATTTTTATGATGCTCTTCGCCCTCGGAATCATCAGCTTCCTTACCCTCGTAGTTGTACCTAAAATCACCGAGTTATTTGAAAAGCGCGACATCGAACTCCCCCAACTCACCCAGATGCTCATCGCGACAACCGATTTCATCCAGAACTACTGGTACGCCCTCATCATCGGAGTACTCGTCCTCTTCGCCGGATGGCGTACATGGATCTCTACGAAACGCGGCCGTCGCCAATGGGACTATTTTCGTCTGAAAGTGCCCATTGTCGGCCAATTACACCTGAAATTAGTCTGCGGTCGTTTCTCCCGTATTCTCGGCACCATGCTGGAAAGCGGCCTCACTATGATGAAGGCGCTTGAAGTCGTCAATACGGTCTTACAAAATTCCCACATAGAGGATAAAATGGAAGATGTAAAAGCGGGCGTCCGTAGAGGTCGCGGCTTGGCCGTCCCATTAAAGGAAATGGGCCTCATTCCCCCGATGCTGACCAACATGATCGACTTGGGTCAACGAAGTGGCGAACTCGACGACATGCTTCGGCAAGTCGCCGATACGTACGACAACGACGTAGAAGTCACAATCGATGCATTGGTGAGCCTTTTGGAACCAATCATCATCATTATCATGGGGCTCTTCGTGGGAGTCCTCGTTATGTCCATATTGTTACCAATATTGGAAATGAGTTCAGGCATAGGTTAAGCAGAGAACAAATACTGCAGGAGGTGATATATGAAAACTGACAACGCAAAATCACGCAAGAAACACGGCCGTAATGAAGGCTTTTCACTGATTGAACTCATGGTAGTAATCGCCATCATTGCCATGCTCGCCACATTCGTTGGTGTGAATATGTTTGACACGGTCGATACGGCCAGCGTCACTAAAGCCAAGGCGCAAATCACCATTTTCAAGACCGGCATTATCGCCTACAAACTCAAAGTCAAAAAATTACCTACTACCGAACAAGGATTGGAAGTTTTGATAGATAACGAGACAGGGAAAAACTTTCTCGATTCAAAAGAACTTCCCCTCGACCCGTGGAACAATCCCTACGATTACTCACTGAACAGCGACGGCACATTTGTGATTACGAGTTACGGCGCCGACGGCACCGAAGGCGGTTCCGATCTCAACGCCGACATCTCCAGTGACAACATGGCCAATAGCGAATAGTAATTCCCGTTTGAAGGCGGAATGCATATGAACAGGAAAGGCTTCACACTGATCGAATTGATGGTTGTGGCACTACTCATTGCCATGATCGTTTCGGTATCGGCGCCAAGGCTCCTCCCTATGCTCGCCACCACCACCGTTGAAGGTGAATGCCGAACCATGATGGGCTTCGGACGCGCCGTGGTCGCCCATTCTCTTTTCGCGAATGAAGAAGTCGTCGTAAAATTCGACCTCGAAGCCCAGGAATATTGGGCCGAAGCACTTCCGTCCGGCTCCACCGCACGAGTCGACAATTACGAAGAAGATCAGGAAGACGAAGAGGAAGAAAAGTACGGCGAATTCGACGTTCCCGATGATCCCGAAGAATTACGCGTCGCAGTTCTGGAAACACTCGAGCACCGGGAAATGGAGAAAGAAAATGCCGACCCGGATTTCGTACCGAGGTATCTGGACACGGAAACATACTACGGCGTTGAACTCGAAGATCAGGACATGATTTTGGAGAAACAAAAAGAGAACATGGAAGAAGATTTTCATGAGCGCTACCGCCAATCCGTCATTATTCTCTCCAAAAAAATCAAGCACAACGACCCCTTTGATTACGAAGACCGCGACGATTTGGAAGACCCTTATCGACTCGAATATGAAGACGATGTTGAAGTCGACGAAGAAGGCGATCCTCTGGGCGGCGAGGAAATTAAAGATGACCTAATACGCCGCCGCAAATTAGAAGAGCCGATGAAAATCGAATCGCTGTTCATCGATGGCGAAGAAATCGTCGAAGGCATAGCCGAGTTCATCGTTACCGCTCGCGGATTGTCCAACGACGTTCAAGTCACGCTGGCCAATGACGAAGGAGATCGGTACACGGTCTACTGGAATCCCATCACAGGCACAATCTGGTTCGAACAAGCCGAAGAATTGGAAGAAGGCTTCGATGCGTAAAGCGCCTCAAAATAACGAAGGGTTCACGCTGATCGAAATCATCATGGCTCTCGCTATCTTGGGATTGAGCCTGTTTATTCTACTCGAGACCCAGTTCTCTTCCCTAAACCTCTTCAGCGATTCTCAAGATGTCGTTACTCAAAACATGTTGATGGATCAGGCCATCGCTCAGGCAGAAATCGAAATACTAACGGGAGAAGAAGAAGGCGACGGAAATTTCGGTGACGAATACGAAGGGTATGCCTACGCGTTCGAATCGGAATTGGTCGACGAAATTGAATTCCCCGGGCTGGTCGAAGTCAAACTAACCCTTTTTTACGGCATTCTCGAGGAAGATGTTATTTTTCGTATCTATGACGGAAGGCAGCAAATCGATGGCCAGTAAAAGCCTTCAAAAAAATGCTGGATTCACCGTCATCGAACTGATGATTGCGACCCTTATCCTCGCCATGATTACGGGTATCGTGTGGGCCAGCTTCTTCTCCGTCACCGAGTCAATCGGCGACACACGTGCCACCGTCGAAGAAATGAACCAACGTGCTTATTTGACGCGGCATTTTGAAACCAATTTCACCCGAACCTTTTCCGGCTGGCAGCCCGGTGCTGCCTACCGCCCATGGTCCAGCCCTGAAGACCCCGTCGATACCGCAATGCCCGAATCACGAATATTCTTTTTCGAACACACCAATGATTCAGGCGTGTACGGTGACGCCGATTCAATCACGTTCACTTCATCTGCTCCGCTTCAGGGCTACGACGCGTTGCCGGGCCATTTCAAACAGGTCAGCTACGATCTCGTCGACCGTCGCGAACTGAGCGACATGGAAGAATTTTTCGAAAAGGAAGGCATTGACAGCACGATGATGTTGCAAGTGGCCGAAGCCCCCTTGATGACCTACAGCCACGGCTACGCGGAAAATTCCGAAGATCAAATCATGGAATATCCTTTTGAATTGCTGGACGATTTGGAAAAAACACCTCCAGGTTGGGTCCTCCCCGTACGTACGTTGAATTTTCGCTTCTACGCCGACGATGAAGATGAATGGGTGGACGAATGGGATATGGAAGATTACAACCGTCTACCGTGGGCCATCGAAATCACGGCCGAAGTCGAAAAACCATCCGATTACCAACAGGTCGAACTGCGTGGCACTGATATCACGTACATGGTTTCCCTGCTGATACCAATCCCCACCGGAATGGGCGTCTACAACGACACGCCCACCTACGGCCGATTGCCCTTCACCCCCGGCGGCGGAGGCGGCGCATAACCCATGGTACGAACCAATTTCAAAAAGACAATCAAGAAAGACGAAGGCGTCGCGCTCCTCCTTACCTTGGTCTTCATCGTCTTGCTTACCGCCCTCGTATTCGATTTCACGTACGAAATGCAGGTGGAAGCCACGTTGATGGATAAAGCCTCGAAAAATCGCGAAGCGTTGTTGGCTGCGAAGTCAGGATTGGCTACCGCGCTCAGCGTGTTAAATGCCGATTTGGAGGAAAACGAAAATCAAAGTGGATCCGGCGGTAGTCTCGCGATCTACGACAACCAAAACGAACCCTGGGCCGAACCAGCCACCGTCATGCAATTTGGCGACGCCATCGCCAATGTCACCATCGTCGACGAACACGGTAAATTCAATTTGAACGCGATATTCTATCTCGATGAACAGGGCAACGAACAAATTCATCCCCTGATGGGCGAAATACTCGCGTTGATGCTGGATAACAGCCGTGAATGGTATGACGTATCCCCATTGGACGCCATTCTCGATTGGCTGGATGAGGACGATGAACAGCGAGAATACGGCGCCGAAACAGACTACTACGAAGATTTGGATGTGCCGTACGTCAGCAAGAATGGCCCCATGGATTCCATCGAAGAATTACTGCTCATCCCGGGCATTACACCCGAAATCTATTTCGGACGGGAAGACTTCGAAGAAGTCCCCTTATTCGAACTCATGACCGTCCACGGCCATCCAGAAGGGCGAATCAACATCAATACAGCGCCTGAACTCGTGTTAGATGCTTTCTTGAGCACTGCTAGCCCGGATAGCGGAAAGGCGTTAGACGACGTTCTTGGAGAGCGGGAAAGTGACACCTATTTACAATACGCCAATCTCATCGAGAATAAATTGGTACGTCAGGATCCAGCCACCCCCGCAGATTCTGGCGATGAGGGAAGGGGAGGGGGAGGCCCCCTACCGGAACCCGCTTGGGATATGTATCAAGTGTACAGCAAAGTATTTCGCATTCGAAGCGACGTCCAACACTTCGACACCCGAGTGCGACTTGAAGCCTACGCCTACCGACAAACCGATCGAACGCAAGGTGACCCGGAACGACAATTGTTCCGAATCATCGATTGGCGCATTATGCAGTGAACCGAATCAGTGGAATTTTTCGACCGAATGAACGACAATAGAGATGAACAAAGAAAGTGACCCCATAATATGAGTATGAAAATTGGCGTAATCGAATTCCGGCCGGATGCTGTCCACATGGCAGTCGTGAAAACGGGCGGGAAACTTCCACAGTTGCTTGACCATGCCAGTGCCCCGATCGTGAGCACGGAAGAGAGCTCGGACCTGGAGAGCAAAACCGCCGCTTTAGACAACGCGATTTCACAAATCAGCACCGTCGCCACAGTCTGGATGCTTTCCGTGGCGAGTGCGAATAGTATCATCCGCCCCGTTACTGTGCCCTTTAAGGGGAAGCGAAAAGTCGACGCCGCCCTTACGTTTGAATTGGAACCCCACCTGGCCATCCCCATCGAAGAACTGCTCATCGATTATCAAATCATTCAAGAAAGCAAAACCGACACAGATGTGTTGGTCGCCGGCGTCCAACTGCAGCAAGTCGCCACTCAATTGGATCTACTGGAAGAATCCGGAATTAAGATCGAAGGAATCGGCCTCGACCTCTTCGGGCTGAATGCACTTTGGCAATCCCTTTATGGTTCATCGAAGGGGACCAACGTCGTCGTCCAGGTTTTGTCTACCGAATTAAATATGATGATCATCCAAAACGGACGACCCGCATACGCACAACGGCTGTCAGCGTCACCGGAAAAATTTACAGAATCCCCCCAGAGTATTGGCAGAGATATCAACAATGTGATTCGAACCTATCGAACCCAGGGACACGATGATATCTCCGTCGAAAAATTGGTCGTGTCAGGAACTCAACTCAATGAAGCAGGAAAAGCCCTGCTCGAAAACGAGCTGGATATGACGGTCGAATGCCACTCGATGGTGAAACATTTCCCGGAGATTTATAGCCTCTTGGATATGGATGTGGACAACATCGACGAAAAAACCGCACAACCTTGGCTGCAGCTTCTGGGAGTCGCTCAAACCGCATCGGGCGGTCCCTTCTCGTTCCATTTCAAATCACCCTCAATGCCGCAGGCCGTATCACCTCGGTCGATCATTCAACACGCCCTTGTGGTTGGGTGCTTACTTCTTTTATGCCTCGCGGGCTATATCGGATTGACTCTCGTAAAATACAATAAGAACCAAGAACAGTTGGACCGAATTGGCGCTCAGATTTGGCAGGAATATACCTTGGCCTTTCCCCGTGAAACAACCGGAATGCAACGCCCGGAAAACGATATCGGAGGCACAGAGACAATCAATTTGATGAATGAATCTAAAGACCGGTTCATCGCGTCTCAACCCAAATTTTCTTCCGACATTTTCAACCAGCCTTCACTCTTGGAAGTGCTTAACGAAATCAGTAAACACATTCCCGATGCCAAATTGAGCATCGATGAGATCCGGATTAATCCCACCACGGCTACACGAAAAAATAAAGACACCCGACCGAAAATTGTGGTCAAGGGTACGGTGAAAGATCCCAGTCAATTCAACGCAACCATCAATAGCCTCAATACCTCACCCATCATTGAATTAGTCGAAGACTCCATTAAGCGTCAGTCTCAGGGTGCGAAAGAAACCTTCGAATTCGAAGCCTACCTGGAAGGATAATAGGAACCTATTATGAAATTTAATACAAGAGAACGAAACGTGATCGTCGTCGGTTGCGCCATGTTTGTCTGCATCCTCATCTTCCCACAGATTCAGAAAATTCAAAAAATGCACGCCGATTCCATCGAACATATTCAGAATAGTGAATTGCAATTGGAAAACACGAAACTGGATCGAATGATTATTCAATCCGAACGTACCGGTCATCAGGCATTGCAAAGGAAATTACAAGACCGTATCAACGGTTTCGATCTCTACAGCTTCGTTCAGGCAACGTTAAAAACGCACACCCTTCAGGAACGCTCCACCATTCAGAACACCGGACGGTCCAACGCGGGGCTCGAAGCAGTGGAAGTACAGTTGAACGGCGTGAGTATGAATGAACTGACGGAATTTCTCCACGCCCTCTATGAAAGCGAAAACTTGGTCGCCATGAATCGCCTCACTTCCTTGCGGCCTGCTTCTGGCGGAAAAGGCCTTTATTGCCTCATGCAACTCCATTCACCGAAATCGTAGGGATCAAGCATTTTCTGGTCGTTTTTATTCCGCGAATACACGTTATTTTCAGGAAAAAGAAGCCTTTCAACCCCGTTTGAGTCAAATGGTTCCTGAATTTTCAGTATATACTTGACAATAATATCCGTAAGTCTTTTAATATCAACAATTTCTAGCACTATTCGCATTGACTTTTTTCGTCCTCTTTGGTACATTGGTAGAGTGAACAGAAAGGTATAGTGCTATGGGTCCGGTTGACTACAATATGTTTGGCCAAAAATTGGTCGAAATGGGCGTAATTACACAGGAACAGCTGGAAGAAGCCATCCATCGGCAAAATACCAGCATGACAGGGAAAAAGCTCGGCGAAATCCTGGTTCGTATTGGATACATCGCCAAAGGCCATATCTCCCAGGGCTTAGCCGAACAACTCGGCATCCCAATTGTACGGCTTTCCGAACGTGAAATCCCCGAACGTATCCGAAACTTGGTCGACACACGCATTGCGACGTTGTACCGGATTATTCCCGTTGATGATAGCGACGGGGTATTGAAAGTCGCGATCGCTGATCCTACAAACATCAATGCGCTTGACAACTTATCACGATTGATGGAGATGCCCGTCGAGCCCGTGATGGCTACGGACGAAGACATTCGAGACGCACTCAACAAATACTACGGCTTGGCGGATACTACCGTCGAAACGATGCTTTCAACCGTGTCCAGTGCCAGTACCATGAGTACCTTGAGTACCATGTCCAACGTCAGCTCCCTCGACAGTTCTGCCGGTAGTCTCGGAAGTTTAAGTTCCGACGACATGACCATGAGCAGTATGAGCATGGACAGTATCGATGTGGACGATGCAGCGATGCCCGGTGGCAAAAGCAGTGGCGCCGACGATGACGGCGACGACAGCCCGGTAGTCCGCTATGTACAGCACATGATCCTGGAAGCCTTTCGTCTGCGCGCGTCGGATATTCACGTCGAACCCGGCAAGTTTGATATTAAAGTCCGGTACCGTATTGACGGTGTTTTGATCTTACAACCTACGCCCCCGAAACGTGCGCAGAATGCCATTATTTCAAGACTGAAGATTATGTCCGGAATGGACATTTCCGAAAAACGAATTCCTCAGGATGGACGAATTAAAATCACACTTGGAGGTCGAGCCGTCGACTTACGTGTGAGTTCCTTGCCAGCCGTCTACGGCGCCAGCATCGTAATGCGTATTCTCGATAAGGAAAGTCTCCAACTTGGCTTAGGGCAATTGGGGTACAGCCCGGAAGACCAGGCTACATGGGAAAAACTGCTCACCTATACCACGGGCGTAATAATGGTCACGGGTCCCACGGGTTCGGGTAAAACGACTACACTGTACGCATCGCTAAACAATCTGAACACGCCGGACAGAAAACTCATTACCGTAGAAGATCCGGTCGAGTATCAATTAACGGGAATTAATCAGGTTCAAATCCATCACGAAATCGGATGGAATTTCTCGCGGGCATTGAGAGCCATTTTCCGTCAGGATCCGGATATCGTAATGGTCGGGGAAATTCGTGACTTGGAAACAGCCGAGATCGCCATCAAAGCAGCCTTGACCGGTCACTTGGTATTTTCCACCTTGCACACCAACGATGCACCGAGTTCGTTCGTTCGTTTGGTCGATATCGGAATCAAACCTTTCCTGGTTTCCTCCGGCGTCCGTGCCGTGTTGGCGCAACGACTGGTTCGGACACTGTGCACCAGCTGTAAAGAATCCTACACCCCTGATCCAACCGAAATCACTCGCTTGGGATTTCCTGTCGATTTGGAATCCACTCAACTGTACCACGGAGCAGGTTGCGACAACTGCAATGGCTCGGGCCACAGTGGGCGCTTAGGCGTTTACGAATTACTCACCATGAATGACAGTCTACGTGAAATGATTATGAACGGTGATTCGTCAGTGGCCTTGCGCAAGGAGGCACGCCGAACCGGCATGACTACCCTGCGACACGATGCTTGGAAAAAAGCATTGAAAGGCATTACGACGGTTGAAGAAGTGAATAAGCGGACTAAATTTGACGAGCCGTTGGATGTTCCGGTTGAAAAAACCGAACTGTCCTAACTCGATAACGTAAACAAGGAATTAAGACTATGGCATATGAAATGGTCAGTCTGCTTAGAATGCTGATCGATAGAGATGGCTCCGATTTACATTTGGCTGTGGATAACCCCCCATGTGGGCGTGTTCATGGTTCGATCGTACATTTCGGCGACCAACCCATATCCCCCGAAGATAACGAACGCCTCATGAAAAGTATTGCATCTGTGGACAACCAACAGGAACTTCAAGAAGTAGGCGGAACTGACTTTGGATTTGCTTTTGAAGATATCGCCCGCTTCCGTGTTTCGGTATTTAAACAGCGTGGCCACATAGGAATGGTTCTTCGAATCATTCCTCGCCGAATCGCGACGATGGAAGAACTAGGATTACCATTGTCTCTTCGAAAAGTCATTAACCAGCCTCGTGGGATGATTCTCGTTACCGGTCCTACGGGATCGGGAAAAAGTACCAGTTTAGCCGCGATGATCGATTGGTTGAACAGTGAATTCGACCACCACATCATCACCATTGAAGACCCTATCGAATTTTATCACAACCATAAACAAAGCATAATCACACAACGCGAAGTGGGCGTCGACGTGCCGACTTTCTCCGAAGCGTTACGCCGCGCATTGCGTCAAGACCCCGACGTGATTCTAGTAGGGGAAATGCGTGACCTGGAAACCATTGAAGCCGCGGTGTCCGCAGCCGAAACCGGTCACTTGGTATTCGGCACATTGCACACCACCGGAGCAGTTCGTACAATTGACCGTCTCGTTGATGCCTTCCCCACAAACCAACAGGAACAAATCCGTACTCAGCTAGCGGGTAACCTGAAAGCCGTGATTTCTCAGGCCTTGTTGAAGAAAGCCGAAGGTCAGGGACGTGTCGCGGCGTTTGAAGTGATGATTTCCACACCGGCCATCCAGAACCTGGTGCGCGATAATAAATCCTATCGTATTACATCGGCGATTCAGACCGGGCACAAATACGGAATGAATTTGATGGATGAACACTTGATGGCCTTGTACCAAAAAGGCATCGTGAAATACGATGATGCGGTGGGTAAATGTCAAGATGCTGACAGTTTTGAAAAAGCAGCGTTGATTTTGGATCTGGAAGATGGTCCGGAGGCGCCCGTTAAGGCGTAGCAATACAATTGTTGACGAAGAAGGAATGATAAATGGCTACTGTACCAGCCAATAAACGAAAAATCGGTGACATTCTTGTTGAAGCCGGAGTGATTACGCCGCTCGAACTTGACGAAGGAATGCAGCGTCAACGATTGACCGGCGATTTCCTCGGACGCGTTCTGGTGAAAATGGAACTGTGTGCAGAACAGGATATTCTCGAAGCACTCGGCGTCCAACAGGGGATGGAACGCGTTGAGCTCGATAAATTAAAAATCTCCGATGAAATCCTGAGAAAAATTCCGGCGGACGTCGCAAAATTTTACAACATCGTTCCCATAAGAGAAAAAGAAGATGGCACACTGGTGGTCGCATTGGCCGACCCCCTGAATCTGAGCTTGATTGATGATTTGGAACAGATCACTCATGTAAAAATCGAAGGTGCCATCAGTCGGCCGGAAGAAGTGGCCGAAAGTATCCGTAAGAATTACCAGTACGAAACCGACAACATCCACGAAACCCTGGATCAGCTGTTGCAGCAGGTAGGCGACCGTGAAATGTCCATGGAAGAACTGGGTCAGCAGCAGATCATTGGCGATGTCGACAATCTCGTCGAATTGGCGCAGGAACCGGAAGTCATCAAGATTGTGAATCTGGTTCTTCTGGAAGCCATTCAGAAAAAAGCGTCCGACGTTCACTTCGAAGTCTACGAAGACGATTTTCGCGTCCGAATTCGTATTGATGGGGTGCTCCATGAAATCGTGGCGCCGCCTAAAGCGATCTCCATTGCACTGATTTCTCGCGTCAAAATCATGTCCAACATGGACATCTCAGAACGCAGGCTTCCCCAGGATTCACGAATCGAACTGAAAATCGGGGATTCCGACATCGACGTCCGTATCGCAACGCTCCCTACCCTCTTTGGCGAAAACGTCGTAATGCGCCTCTTGGATCGCGCGACGGTTCAAGCGGAACTCGACAAATTAGGCATCGAAGAACAAATGCAGCAGGACATATCGACCATCATTCACAAGTCCAGCGGATTATTTTTGGTCACCGGGCCAACCGGTTGCGGAAAAACAACGACATTGTATGCGTGCCTGAATGAATTAAATGAGATATCAGAGAAAATCATCACTTGCGAAGATCCCGTGGAGCTCCAAATCGAAAACCTTGTTCAAGTTGCGATTAAAGAAGAAGTAGGGCTCACGTTCGCTTCGTCGCTCCGTTCTATTCTCCGTCAGGATCCGGACATTTGTATGGTTGGGGAAGTACGCGATTTGGAAACCGCGAATATTTGTATTGAAGCCGCACTGACTGGTCACTTTGTATTGAGCAGTATCCACACGAATAGTTCAGTCGAAACCATTACACGTCTCCTCGATATGGATGTTGAACCATTCTTGATCACATCGGCTTTGGAAGGCGTCATCGCTCAACGTCTGTTGCGAAAAGTCTGTCGCGATTGCCGTCAGCCTTATCGCCCCGACGACGAGGAAATGGAAACACTCGGTGTGCCCGAAAATTGGCGTAAAGACCCCAAATTCATGTTGTACAAATCCAAAGGATGTCCGTCGTGCGATTACATCGGATACAAAGGCCGAACAGGGATTTATGAATTGTTGCCGATTGACGATACGCTCAGACAGATGATTATTGATCGTGTTATGACCCACGAAATGCGTAAATATGCCAGGTTTAGTTTGGGAATGCTCACTTTGCGGGAATCCGCATTGATTCGAGCAGCCCAGGGCGTGACGACCGGTGATGAAGTGACAACCCATACTGAACTTTTCAACGATTAGGAGACGTACTGATGCCTAAGTTTGCGTATAAAGCTACGAATAAAGAAGGGAAGAACACCTTTGGTGTAATCGAAGCGGACAATCAGACCTTGGCCGTACAGGACGTCCGAAATCTGGGCCTCTTCCCCACTCATATTCGAGAGGCACGCCGTAGCGACGAGAAAAAGGCCCTCAAGGCTAAATACGGTGGTGGGCTCAATGAAATGTATTTCGGCGGGCTCAAATGGAAAGATGTGGTGGTCATCACACGACAACTGGCCACATTGATTGATGCCGGTCTTCCGCTACTTCGTAGTTTGAACATTCTGACTTCCCAGTTGAAGCCGTCAAAAATTCGTGATGTGCTCCGTGAAATCACCAACGATGTTCAATCAGGCGGAACGCTGTCCGAAGCGATGGCCAAGCACCCAAAAGCCTTCGACCGTCTCTATGTAAACATGGTAAAAGCCGGGGAAGTCGGCGGTATGCTCGAAACCGTTCTCAATCGGCTCGCAGACTTTATGGAAAAACGTATGGCCCTTCAGCGCCGTGTTAAAGGCGCCATGGTATATCCCATTTTCGTTATCCTGGCCGCGACTGGTATCGTGAGTTTCCTCCTTGTCAAAGTAGTCCCCGTGTTCGCCGAAATCTTCGCAGATTTTGGAGCAGGTCTTCCCGCCCCAACGCAAGTACTCGTAGACGTTTCCGAGTTCATGAAAATGAAATGGTGGCTCCTCTTACTCTCCATCAACTCGTTCATCATCTTCGTCAAAATTATTCGAAAAATCCCGCTCGTTCAGCGTTTGGGTGACAGGGTCTCACTGAAACTCCCTCTCATCGGCGACCTCGTCACGAAAGTCTGCGTGGCCCGTTTTGCGCGTACCCTGGGTACCCTGTTGAATTCAGGGGTTCCCATCCTCCAAGCCATGGTGATTACGCGCGAAACCATCGCCAACTCCGTGATTCAAAACGCCGTTGACCACGTGCACGACCGGATTAAGGAAGGCGACACCATCGCCGCCCCCCTCGACGAAACAAAAGTATTTCCTCCCATGGTCGTCAACATGATTGACGTTGGAGAAGAAACCGGTAGTCTCGATGCCATGCTCAACAAAGTGGCCGACATTTACGACAATGAAGTGGAAATCGCCATTGAAGCCCTACTATCCCTCATGGAACCCGCCATCATCCTGTTCCTCGGGGGCATCATCGGTTTCATCGTGGTCGCCCTATACATGCCCATCTTTAGTTTGGGTGACGCTATCCAAGGATAAAACCTGTTCGAAAGAACAGTGAATGTTTAGTACGTAGACAGCCAAGGATGTACATCTACGATATCCGGAAAAATGTCCGGACAAAGGAGTTTATTATGAATACACAAACGCCCATGCGATCCGAAAACCGGGGTTTCACCCTCGTCGAATTGCTCGTCGTGATTGCCATCATTGGCATCCTCGCCGGCATCGTAGTCCCCAACGTTCCCAGATACATCATGAACGCCAAATACGCCGACGCCGTCACCGAAATCAACGGCATCGATACCTCCCTCGTCGGAATACTCTCCGATACTGGACGAAGCAGCTTCAAAGAATTCTTCAGCCCGCGGTCGGCCGCCTACGACGACAACGACAATGTCATAAATCAGGATCTCGCAAACTTTTACGTCCTGATTGGCGCAGACGACACCGGCGACCGACTCAACACCGTCTTGGACAATTACTCCGACATTCAAGATTTCTATAACAATTTTTTCTACGAAATAATCAGACAAGGCCGTGGTTCTCAACTCGTACAGGATATCGTTCGCCCCGAAATTTACCAGAAACTCGGCACGTCCTATATGGAAATTGAAAGAGACCCGTGGGATTCCCAATACAATTTCTGGATGGGCCCGCACAGAAGAGGCCCACAGTTCCTCCGCTCCTACCGCGTGTCTCACGGTGAGGATACCGAAGGCGATGAAGAAGACTTTCAGCCCTACATCTGGGATGTCGATGCGCGCCAAGACGAAATTAAAGACGTACCGGGACAACCTCGAGAAGATGGAAGCGAAAGTGACGGTGGAACCGTTGGATTAGCATTGAAGAATTCAACCTACAATAACTGGGCCACCCCAAACGGTCAAATCAATGGCTACGGCTATCCCGCTCCCCGGGAAATCCCCTCCTCCGTATATGTATGGTCCATTGGACCCAACCTCATGGATGATGCCAGCCTCGTCAGTCAATTCAGAGATGGCCAGGACAAAATATTTTTCGGAGGTGGTGACGATCCCAACAACTGGGACAACCAGTCCGGTTGGCAAAGTGCGCCCAAGTAGGCTGTGCCGCGGATCGGAACAGATAGTAGTATGAATCGGTACAGTCACGACAAACGAGGCGTCACGCTCGTCGAACTGCTGGTGGTCATTGCCATCATCGGCATCTTGACCAGTGCTGCGATCCCTGTCCTGTCCAGACTTAGCGGTTTCGCGTCCAGCAAAAACCAGGAAGCCACGCGGGATCTATACACCATCCTCAAGGCCGCCCAAATCTACGCCTCCACCCACAACACCGACACCGCCGTCATTTACATCGCCCGCGAATACACCGACAGCTTAGACGAAGGCGCCTCCCCAGCCGCCACCCAATACATGGTCGTTCGCCGAATCAAAAACGACGAACTGATCAGCCTCCGGCGATACCAACCTGCGGGCACTTCCAATCTCGCCGCCCTCGTCGATGGTTTCGCCGGCGATGCCAACGGTACCCTCGGCAACAACCTCCTGGATCTGATAACCCACGAATCCGTAACCTATTTCAACGGCAATCTCTCCCAGGACTACAGAGACGTGTTCGTACCCATCCGACACGCCGACAATCTATTCCGCGAATTCCCACGCGACACGTGTCTGCTCTTCCGCCCCGATCCCGAAAGACGCGGAATCGATGGTGAAGATCTTCTTCAGGGATCTGACGCTACCCCCGACCCATTTCTCAATGCCAGCAAATATCACGAAAATACTGGCCTCGTCCCGGTGTTCGTTTTTAATCCCTGGATCATCGACGAGTTCGGCGAAATGAGCGGCGAAATATTCTATCCCCCCTCCCATGCTTCGTTCTCCAATCCAACAAACTTGTTGACCTACGGAGACGGTACCAATCAAGAACCGCAATGGAGTGTAAAATTCCCCGGCCACGTATTCAAGCCCAACGGCGAAGTAAGACGGAACACCAGCCTCGATACCAAAGAACGTATCACGTTACATCTCGGAACCATACCCGACCGGGAACCGGACGATCGCTTCTTTGAAGATCCCGACAAGGACGAAAGCTACAACAGCGCAGATCCCTATCTCCGAGATAACAAAAACGATCCAGAGTTGCTCACCCTCAAATCCAATCTCAGACTCTTTGTCGCCACCGGCCGCGTGAAAATCGAGACCGAGGTATGATGTCCCGCCGATCAGATAAGGGCTTTACGCTCGTTGAAGTGCTTGTGTCGCTCGCTATTTTGCTCATCGGCCTCACCACCGTCATGCAGATCATGCCCATCAGTCTCCTGTACGCCCGCACCGCTGCGGAACAGACCGTCGCATCTCAGGCCGCCGATTCCGTTCTCGGAGAAATCCGCCAGATGGGTGCGGCCGCCCTCTTCTACGATGAAGTGCCTCACGATCTATTGGATCAAGATAAAGACCTCGACTTTTTCGGATATACCACCACAACCCAACGTCTACCCGGCAACGACGACAGCCTCCTTCAAAAGGTGACGTTCACCGTCACGTTGCCCAACGATAAACAAGTCCAATTCGTCACCTACGTGTCGAAACAATAGGAACAAGATTTACGATGGAAACACAACCGCATACACATAGCGACAAGGGAAGCCTCTCCGGGTTCACCCTCATCGAAATGTTGGTTGCCGTCGCCATTTTCACCATCGTTCTGGGCGGTGTCGTCCTCCTGTTCAACAATGCCGTCCGCGTCACTAAACAGGGCTACCAAAACCAGGAAGCCTATTCCATGGTCCGCGGCGTAGCCAACCGAATCGAAACCGATATCACGGCGGCACACGCTGCCCTCGAGCACGGTCTCGGCGATACTTTCTACGGCTCCCCTATCGGATTCACGTTCATTGGTAAAATTAAAACAGGAGAAGGCCTGGAGGATTACGACCTCGCCCGAATCACCTACGTCATCTACATGCGCAGCCACGCATCGCTCACCAAAATATATGAAGAAGCGAACATTTCTGAAGATGAGCTTCAGTTCGAAGAAGGATATGACCCACCAGACAATCTCCATCTCGGAATCGTCAATCCAGTACGTGGCAACGGTAGTCGCGTCACCTTTTCCCTGCTTCGATTTGTCGAGCCCAACGTCGATAATCTCGATACCTTTCAGGACGTCGACTGGAGTTCGAGTGCCTTCAGTACGAACCCGGAATCGGGTAGCTCCTTCGACGACGTAATCGGCTTCGCAAACGATGTCCGCCTTCCAAACTATTGGAACTCGGTGACACCAGGGGAAAACCTGGTTGCAAGCGCTCAAGGGTGGGGCGGACCCTGTTCACAAGGAGACTTCCTGTGCGCCGAAGCCGTCGAAAAAGCCGCAAGACGTGAATATTGGCTTCGTTTACTCGCCGGCGACCCTGCTCTGGGATACGATTGGTGGGGAAGATCGGGACGCGATCCTGCAGACTACGCCATCGCAGAAGACATCCTCCACATCTCGCGCCACGATCCCTATACGCCCAATGATCGAGATACGATTGGCTATATCGTGAATGTACCCGACGGTAGGGTAGAAGCTGATCCAGACAACAACCCCTACCCCAGTAGACCAGACGAAAATCATGAATTTTTGGATCCGAATCACATCGCGCTCATTGCCAGAACCGCCGACCAATACGAAGCCTACGAAAGATACCGAGATTATTTTAACGACAATTACCTCGTTGCAAAGTTAGATCTTTATGATCAATCCATCGAAGACGATGATTTGGAAGAACCCTATTCTCCCAGAAACTATTTCTTCACCTACCGCGCGATGGGCGTTACCGATCGGCTCAACGACACCAACGAGAAAATCGTTGCGGAGGGCCTCCTGGGCGGCACCATCAGCTATCTTGATTCCAACGGAAACCCGCCCGTCAACGAAGTCGACCGCACGCTCTACGAACAGGAAGTCCGTGGCGTTGATTTCGCCTACTGGAACGACTACCGAAATCTCATGGCCGATCGCATCAAAACCTGGTACGCCTACCTGCCCGAAGAGGACAAGGACCCCAACATCGAACGCGACGTTATTTTCGCTGCGGGTTCACCCACAGACGGCCGGCTTCCCGAAGCCATCATCGGCGAATTCACTATTTATATGCCCAGTGTCTATCAAGGCGCGCCCGATTTTCAGCGCACCTTCATTCAGAAAATTGATATGCCGGTAGGTCACAAGAGACCTCTACCCACATCTGAACAGGACGCAATACGCCATCTGGACGAACGAATACAGGAACAAATCTACGACAATTAAATGAATCCGTCTGTGAAAACAGACGGCGAATTTCGTTCGCGCGAGCGAACGACTAAATATATATACCCTTGGGATGAAAGGAGTGTCCACCAATCGTGGCTCACAAAGAATTTCATACCCGCAACAATAGCGGGGCTGCGCTCGTCATTGCGGTTGGTATTTTGACCGTCTTGCTGATCATTGCGCTAAGTTTTTTCCAGATTACGCGCGAAGAAATGAAAGCGGCGGACAACTACAGCAATGACGTCCGGACCGATATGCTCGCCGATGGCGCCATCGCACTGGCCACCGCATTTCTTCAGCACGACGAAATCATTCACCCCACCGCGACTTCCCTCGATGCCGCCTTCAAGTCCTACTTCACTGGCACTTGGGCCGCCGGTAAAGATTGGGCTGCCTCCGTCGATGGGAACACCATCAATTCCCCCACCTCCCGGTCAATCATCAACGGCTACCCGCCGCTCGTCAACCTGGAATACATCGACTACTACCGCGATGAAGTTCGCGGGCTACCACGGCTGAATCTACAGACGTCGCGATTCATCGACCATATGTATATCCCCCGAATCGAAAATAACAGCAAAGTTGAAGGCGAAGACCTTCGCGATGATCTCCCGATGGTCGTCCAAGCGCCGTTCCGGTCGCCCGGTGGAAAACAGCATAGAATGCGGTCCGTGGACAATTACATGACGAAGCGCCACGTAGATTGGGAAACAGACCCGTATGCTGAACTCTTCCCCTTCCTCATCAGCAATGACTCCGCCGAAGCCCCCATTATGCGGCTCCGGGAATTTTTCGGTTTACCGTATGAAATCAACCGCCACACCAAAAGTTCAGACCTCAACGAACCTTACCGCTTGACCATGAGAGGCGCACGAATAGACGATAACGAGTACCAGCCTATTCTGCCCGTCGAACAAATCCACTTTTTTACCGACGTCGATCTGAATCGGGATGGATACAACGACGCCATCTGGATTCCTATTTCGGCCGATCGCCTCTTTCCGAATGATGGCCTCGACAACGACCTCGACGGCTTCATCGACGAAGAAGATCTCGATGGCGAACCGGCCCTATTCATGTATCGCGGCAACATCGATGGCGTGGACAACGACTTCGACGATTTGGTTGACGAAGAAGACGAACGTGAATACATCGTCTTCACGATGCCCCTCGACAAAATGTTTTCCGTATACGTCCCGGCCTACGAAGTACCTTCGCTGACCAGGCCCGGGACAATGGATATCATAGAAGAGGATTTAGTCCCCGTCTACGATCCCCGCGATTCAGCCGACTCGCGCAGCGTTTCCAATATGAATGTCTTTGCCAACGAACTCTCCTATATTCCCGATGGCATCAATGCACCCACAACGGAAAATGCCCCGAATATTATTCTCGGGGCAAATTATTTGCGTGTCGACGGGAACCACCTCACATACGATCGCGTCCTCCCCCAAAGTGAACGCCCTTCATTGGCAACCTATTTGTACAATTTTAGAGACGACGACTCTTCGGGCATTATCAACGATGGGGTCGATGCCAGGCAGTACCTCATCAATCCATTCGTCTCCCGCAGCTTACGCGGAGTTGAAGACGAAGATGCGCCCGACCCCGACAGAGAGGCTCAGTTTTATTTTTATGGCGATCTGATTACGCGCATCATCGCTCTGAAAAACGAATTGGAAAGTAATCTTCCAGGCAATGCTCCCAGAGCCGTAATACAAGTTTTGGGTGAACCCCTAAGCGAAATCGTCAGCCGTGTAGCCATCCTCATTACCGATGAAGCCAGCAAAGTAAACATCAATGAAGCCGGCGGCCGAACCTATCTCCGAAAGAAGTCCTTGCGAAACAAAAATTTCGGGCTTACGAATCCTGATCCCGATGATCTCCGTATAGTTAACCCCCCTGTGCTTGGTGAAGTCGACCAATGGCCTTTGGCCGCCAGTCTGAACATGGGAAACAGCACGCAGGAATATGAACTTTCCATGCTTCCCAACATCACGCAGGTATCGGCGGATCGGATGTGGAATTATCGAACCGGCGCACCGGACGGCATTGGTTTCCCGTCCTTCATGTACGACGATGAGGACCCCTACAACCTCGTCCTGGATGACTTCGCCGAAATCTTCAACTACTACAGCAACAACGGTGTTGACTTTTTGCTGGACAACCAGGTCAATGTGTTTGATGCCTTCTCCAACGCCGATCTCCAGCCCTTCTACTACGATGTGAGTCTCCCCGGATACGGCCGCGCCGATGACAACGCCAATCTTTTCTTGTTGGCCTTCAATGGCATAGACGATGACGGTGATGCGATCTATTACCAGACCGACGGCATCGACAACAATATGAACAACCACGCAGACACCGCTTCTGGCGGGATCGCCGATGACGGTATCGACAACGACGGCGACGGCGACGTGGACGAAGTCGGCGAAGGGATCGATGAGCCGGGCGAAGGGGCATTGGTCGGTACGGACGAAGGATTCAGGTATTGGAATCTGGACGATGTCGACCAGTTTAACGATGATGATTATTTGGATGACCTCCCGGGTTTCGAAGGCGTCGACGAACCATCCGAACTCCAACGCTTCCGCCCTTACCGACATTTTATCGCTGAAGCCGACGATTTCGACGCTGACAATGACCCATACGACTATGACCTCGACGGCAACGACGAAATTGGCAGCTTTTCTGGTGATAACGACGGCGATGCCTTCGTAAACGAAATCGGCGAATTGGGCGATGTCGCGTTTCGCACGTCCGCCCAGCTGACCCTGGCGCTGAATATCAGCAAGCGGTACACCGACTTCCTCATGCCCTTCGTCACCACCCACTCCACCGACCGGAATATTCGCCACCAACACCTGCCTCGGTCTTTCGGCTCTGACAATGCCGACAACCGCATTATTAGCGGACACAAATTGGACTACAACTTCGCTTCCGCGAAAACCATCGCTTTGGCCCTGCTGGAAGATTGGAACTACGTACCGTCACGTCCTTTGGCATTTCGCAATGACACAGGAACTCTTGACCCCTCTCGAAATAGAGAAATAAGTTTTTTCGCCCAGGGCCTCCGACAGGAAGATACTAATGTCTACGGTCGTTTGATGTTTCAACCCAACGGCACCTACGTCTGGCAAATGGCCCCCGATCCGGAATTGCGCGCCCACCAAATCGCCGCCAACATCAAAGACTTTACCGACACCAATCATTCACGCACCGAACTCATTGTTCAGGCTGAAACCCATCTTGGCCCCCAAGGCTTCGTGAATCTCGACCCCAAGCCCGACGGAACGACAATCGATGCGGACCCCTGGATGTTCAACCTCGCAAAATCGGACCAGATTGCCAACCTCGGAAAAACGCATGAAATGTACTACACCCAGACCGGTGTCGAAGTCATCCGCATCAATGAAATCATGGTCCGCCCCGTCCGTCGATTCGAAGCGGAGGCATTCACGAATACACCCCCGGTCGGTGAATTCTTTGAGTTACCGTATCTATTCCTGGACGCGCAATCGTATCACTTGCCAACCGCTCCACTTCGAGCGTTGGACTTTATCCATGCTGCCCGATACTCTCCCAATCAATTCTCCATGCCCGATCCGGATTTCATTACGGGCGTTCCAAACAATCTTGACGTAAAAGATTTTGATTTCTATGTGACACGCATGGAAGACAAACTTAGAGAAAGCGTGTTAGGAAATTCTGTTCCCAACAGCCTGATCGATGAACTGAAAGACCGCGACATCTATTATCGGGGTCTGGAAGACACCGAATTTGAATTCGATTTCCCTATTGACCCCCTCGATGATGAGTATCTCGTCAAAGGAGCGCGGACGCATGATTATTGGGTCTCCCCCGCGATTGATCCTATCATCGAAGCCAACCTGATCGATCGGTTCCCCGGCATGAGCCTGTTGGGGATCAAATCCGCATGGACCACCTACGAAAACACCATCCCCATCATCTATCAACCCGACGAAGCCATTCTTGACCCGCTCCACGAAAATAGTTTGAATGAACGCGTCATCGAAGTGCCCAATATCATTCAATTCAGCTTCAAAGCCAGTCCACAGCTGCCGCCAGGCCGCTACTACCTGACGATGAATTCCCTCTTGGCCGATCCCGGTGTCGGCGTCGCAAGCGAGACCGCCTACTCCATCGTCAATACCGTAACGGATCCGGGCGACTACGCCTTTTTCTTCCGGGTTGGAACGGCCAATGAAGATGTCTTTACGCCGTTTTTTGATAGTGACAATTTTGACGATGAAGAACATTTCCCGGCAGCATTCCTGGCAGCCACCGATGCCGAACAGGAATTCTGGCAGAACCCTGCAGCAATCGGTAAAGACCGGTTGGGCAATTTCACCGGAATGTCCTTCATGCAGGCTGCCAGTATTTTCAGCGGCGGCGTTGCGCGGCCCGGGCCCAGCTATTCGGTCGTCATACCGGAAATCGGTGACGAAGACAATCCGACCTACCTTCATGTTGCTATCTGGCGTACGAAAAAAGACAAACCCGTGCATGGAGAAGAACAACAACCACTCGCGGTCAACTATTTTGAATTCAGCCAGGAACCGGATCACGAATGGGTTGAACTGGCCCACATCGATCCGCGCGGAGAACCCGTCGATCTTTCCAATTGGGTGCTCGCCGTTGAAAACACCGAACCTCCCGTCGAATTGATTATTCCGACTGGGACCGTGATTACACCCGGAGGCTATCTCCTCCTTGGAACCGACGTGCGAGACGACTTCGATGGGAATATTCCTAACGCTTCGAATATCGGTTTCGGCCACAATGGGATTGGACTTGCAAAGACGCACCAGCAAGTTACGGTACCGCCTACGGCTCCACCCTTTATCAACAACAACATAGTCTTCGGGTATGAATACACCGATGTGTCCGCACTCTCTGGCTCTGAAGTCGACCCCACACTTGGTGGTGCCGAGGATGCGGTGATACCTACGAATATGGGTAGCGTGTTCGATCCCGCACCGAATGGCCTCGATAATCTCGCGACGGACGATGACGGCAACCCCATCATCACCGGACTCAACGACTTTGTCGACAATAATGGTGACGGGCTGAGAGATGACCGCGCCTATGTGAGAGACGACGAAATTCAGTCGAGCCCCGATTCAGCTCGAGTCAACAGCGCGTTCGATCGCATGATTGAGCTCGTGGTACCCCACCACGTTGGTGCGAATACCGCAGCCGAAATTGGCCGGATTGTTCTTCAAGGCGGCATATTCCCCAATTACCCCGAGCGGGACGGCATCGATAACGATGGCGACCGATTCATCCTTCAGAACGACGGCATTGACAACGACGGAGATTTCGCACAAAGTCTCCTGGAAAATTCGTTACCAACTGTAGATAACTTCGCGAACAACGGCATCGACGAAAGAGTTACCATCGATCTGGCCACACAGGCCGGATTTGAGCCTGCCATTTTGGGAAATGGGGTAAGAACCCGATTCAAACGTTACGAACGTTCACCGTCTCGCTACATCCCATCGGAAGGGGTTGATGAAGGACGCTGGCGTCGCCATCCTCCTAAGTCCTTTGGCCTTAAACTAAACGGCGATCCACAGTTTCCGATCCCCGGCTCGTTTTCGCCTTTCGCAATACCCTTCAATTACGTACTTTATGACCTCGCCAATAATCCAATGGATAGAACAATCATAAATAACGTGGATGACGAAAGATATTTCATTCCGAACGAAAACACCGATCCCGTCTGGAAAGAGTTTTACGAACGACGCTTGTATCCTGGTGACAACGTCATCATCACGCTATACGAAGCACCACGAAATCAATTGGGGGCAGAGGTCACCAAGCATGACCGAATCGTCGATCGTGTTACGTACAACGAACGGGACGTCGTGAATCGGAATATCGATGACATCCGCTCGATCAATGTAAATGGCATACTCATTCGCGAACCGCTCAATGGAAATTTCCTGAATATGTGGCCTGAAGACACCATGGGGATCGATTTCTATCGGTCCCTCGAACGGAAGCATCCCTTCTACAACGGGGACCGTTTCGGAGTACAAAACCGATTCCAGGTCACGGATGGAAACTACGACGACTGGTCCGAAAGCACAGGCCTATGGCAGCGGATTAACCAGTTAAGTACGGCCGATAGCCTATACGCGATAACGACTGTGCCTGATTTGGACGCCAGATTGGATCTGGAACTGGTCAACCCTGATAACAGACCGAACAACGACTTGTATCGACTGATAGCCCACGCCTATCACGGCTCGCCGCTCCGAATGAATTTCAGTCAACGACGCATGGAAGACCCCGTCTCCGACCGCATGACTGGTCGATCTGTCTTACCGCCTGAATATGAATCCAACAACGTCGTTTCCCGAGGCCAGTTCAACACCTATAACAAAACGGAGCAATTACCGGAAGAATACCGCTGGCCCTGGTTGAAACCCAGAATTCCGAACAAATTCATGACCTCTCCGGGGGAACTCATGACCTTGTCCCATTTTGAGACCCAATATCGAACCTTGGACCCGGATATTGCCGCGCTTTCCGATAACCAAACCATCGATGACGTTAACCTTAACGACGGGGAATGGTACGGATCGGAGCTCAACTATGGACAAGCTCTTATGTACAATCACACGTCGAATCAATACACCACCCATGGAATCTCCTACCTGTATTCGGCCCGAGCAGATGCGAACGCAGGCGACTGGCCATTTATTGGAGACTACGTTCAAAACAATCAGATCATCCTCAGCCACCGATTCAGAGATGACTTTCGTGACCGCGATAATCTCCGCGGTTTCGGGGGCGAGAGCGCTGGAGGCGATTATATCGATGCACGATGGGAAAACGACGTGATGAACGACTTACACGCCGTCATCTCGAATGCCGCTTCGACCGATACCGTAAGCCTCCACGTCGGAACCAGTGAAGCCTCATCGTTCGTGTTCAACGTCGGTTACATCGAAGAAGATTTTTTCTGGACGAACGGCGCGAACCCGGGAAAACATTGGGCCCCGCTTTTTCTCTTCCAATTGCCGAATGGCCTCGACCTGTCTGCACCGTACCCGTACAAAAACAAAAACGTCATTCATGATAGATTCAATCCCTTCT
>Ga0315336_1002387_pt1 | contig 28966 bp, 24 predicted proteins | sample ASW5metaG_FD_204512 | JGI IMG/M metagenome (GOLD analysis project Ga0315336, IMG submission 204512) | Ammonia-oxidizing marine archaeal communities from Monterey Bay, California, United States - ASW #5 | ecosystem: Environmental > Aquatic > Marine > Intertidal zone | place: USA: California... | reverse complement strand
AAAACGTATCATCTTACACCCACATTACATCCATTTTATTTTGCTCCATCCTGTTGGTGGCCTGTAAAGGGCAAAGTGAAACACCGGCGCCGCAAGACAGCATCGGTATCGAGAATGCTATTCTCGCCGTCTCAACCGCAAATGGTGAACGAAACGAAACCAGAGATATCTCAATTCCTTTTACGAAACCTGTTTCCGCGGTAGAAGCACCAATCAGTAAATTTGTCCGTAGGATATTTCAAGACACGCGCGGCGATCTATGGCTTGGAACAAATGGCGATGGCGTCCTCCGATACGACGGTAAATCTCTCAAATACCTTTCCGGCGATGAAGGCTTCGGCGGTGGTGCGGTAAGAGGAATCGTAGAGGACAAAGATGGAAACGTTTGGATTGGTACCTCGGGCGGCCTCACCAAATTTGACGGAAACTCCTACACCAATTTTTCCCGGGAAGATGACCGAATCAATGACAGTATCTGGAGCGTCTTCATTGATAGTAAAGAAACTATCTGGATAGGTACATTGCAGGGAATAAGTCGTTTCGATGGAGAAACATTTACCCCGTTTGCCCTTCCGGAAGCTGAGACAGATCCATCACGAGGGGTTTCGAGCAACAAGATTGTCCATAGTATCATGGAAGATAGCAAAGGAAGAATGTGGTTCGGAACGAACGGAGGAGCCTATATCTACGATGGCGAAACCTTAACCAACCTGTCCGAAAAAGATGGTCTGTCCAGCAATGCCGTAAACGACATTCTGGAAGATAAGGACGGCAATTTCTGGTTCGCTACGCATCACAAGGGAGTTTGTCGTTGGGATGGAACGTCGTTCACCCAAATCACGGTAGAGGATGGAGTTGAAGGCACAGAGGTTTGGAGCCTATACAAAGACAGTGCTGACAATATCTGGTTTCCTGTTGAAGGATATGGCGTCTACCGATACGATGGAGAATCTTTTACCAGGTTCCACAGAACGGAGGGTCTTGCCAGTCATGCGATACAGGACATCTACGAAGACCGCCAAGGCCAACTTTGGGTCGGTGGTTGGTTGGGTCTTTTTCGCTTCGACGGCGAATCCTTTTTTAGCGTGTCGAAAGATGGACCCTGGGGCGAATAAATTTCAAAATCAGTGTTTCAAGACGATATCTTTGCTGTAGGCGGGAATATCGCCAACCCATTGGGTCAAATTCGGTGGGCGATACGGTGACCGATACGGAATCCTCATGGAGCACGCTTTCAGGACGTCTTTGACACAGTTGAAAAAGCGGGTTTCAGGAGTATCGACCCGATTTCCCTTTTCGAAATGCGACGTGATAATCGATTTTGTTTTATCGTATTGCGCTGCGGTCACCCGAACGGTCGTTTTCGTAAAATTCAGATGATCTTTTTTCGGGATCGCAAAAGACGTATCTGTCAGGAGTTCAAGGGTGATCTTTCTGTCGCTCTTCCGGTACACGTAAACGAGGTCTTGCTCGTCGGACTGACGCAAGATTACGGCTACCGTTTTTTGGAGGGATTTCTTAGGCTCATTGACGACGACGTAGACAACCTCGTACCTGCTGGCACTCCCCCCTGTCGTGTCGAGCCGCGTAATCAGGCTGGACTCTTTGCCGGTCACGGGCATACAGGTGAGCAATGCTACTATTCCAATGAAGATAAATCTAGACTGCATTCAAAAATTTCCTAAATGAGCAATTGGCGGCCGTCACCACTTTCGTACGTAGTTTCCGCACCTAATCCTTTGCAATTTCTTTCCAATTAGATTCCCCATTGGTTTCTTCGTAGGGAATCGGGTGACCGTCTTCGTCGTGGGTGGTATTCATATCATAGCGTTTTCCGTGGGTATCCAGGATTAGAAGGTCCGAACGTTGGACGTCAGACAGCTTGACTAATTTTGTGGTTGGAAGGAAGATGGCTCCCACGAAAATGGTGTCTTCCAACAGGACCCGCCCAATGGCGGCGCCCCGGAGGTCTGATTTCCTCAAGTCCGCTTGTCTAAGGTTGGCGAGCGTAAGGATCGCATGCATAAGGTTACTTTTGTAGAGGTCGGCATTGAAGAGGATTGTTTCGCGGAGGTGTGCGCCTTCGAGGTTGGCTTTCGTGAAAACGGTTTCTGAAAGGTTCGCGCCCGTGAGATTGGCATGGGCAAGGGTTGCATTCGAGAAGGTCGCTCCAGTCAAGTCTAAGCCTTCGAGCCTTGCATGGGTGAGCATAGCACCGGAGAAATCCGTCCCGATGAGGTTTGCGCCTTCAAATGTCGCATCGGTGAGATTCGCCGCCGACAGGTTCGCCCTTTCGAGTATGGCGTTATCGAGGATCGCGCCGGACAAGTCGGCCCTCTCCAGGTTGGCTTCCAGGAGATTGGCATCGGCAAGATTTGCTTCTGCGAGGTTTGCACCGATGAACGACGCGCACTGGAGGTCCGTACTCGAGAGATTCGTGCTTCGAAGAGCGGCTCCAGAAAATTCTGCCTCCATGAGCAGCGCGCCGGAGAGGTCTGCGCCCGTAAAATCAGCTCCTTTAAGATGAGCATATTCGAAATTAGTTTTTTGGAGTTTCGCGTCACTAAGTGTTGCGTTTTCGAGATTCGTATCACCGAGATTCGCCTCTCTCAGATCAACTCGGCCGAGATTCGCTCCGGTAAGGTTTAGTCCGCCGAGGTTAGATTTTAGGAAATCTGGTGTTTCAGATGGGTTCTCCGCTCGCCAGGCGTTCCATACCGACACGCCTTGCTTCAAGATTTTAAGGTGCTGGGAGCGGGCCATAATACCGGGCTATTTCCTTGGTTAGGTCGGACACGTTTATAGTCGCGAAAGAATTAGTTTAGCATGTTTCTTGTTAGACAGTGTCAATACAACACGGTTGCGTTTTTTCGAGGGATCCTGTAGAAATAGAAGGGCTATCAAAGTTCTTGCGATGACAACGCAAACGCAATGGAGATTCGGAATGAAACTGAAGACCGCAATGGGGTTGATCGTGGCAATGCTGGCTACCAGCTCGATCACACTCCACGCTCAGGAAGTCACGAATACCTCCTTCAAAACGGCTGAAGGCGACAGAATCCTTCGACTCGAAACCGTGCTGAAATGTTCACTCGACGAAGCATGGGAATTGTTCGCCACCAACGACGGGCTCCGCACGTGGCTCGCCCCTGTCGTGGAAGTCGATTTTAGCAACGGAGGTCGTTGGATAGCCTCGTATGACAAAACCAAGAAAATCGAAGACCCAGGCAACATCGTCAACGAAATTGTTTGCATCGTCCCGAAGGAAATGTATGTACTCCGCGTCAGACAGGTACCTGACAACTTCCCATTCGATGAAAAAAAGATGTATGAAGGACGGTCGGTGATGCAGTTCGAGAAGTTGGGTAAAAAGCGCACCAAGCTAACTCTCACCGGCACCGGATTTGGTGAAGGACGGGAGTGGGACAAACTCTACAATTTCGGCCTGCGCGCCAATAAGTTTACGTTCTTGGAACTGCACAAACGAATCGAAAACGGACCGGTGGATTGGGATGCCGAAGACCAGGAGGAATTCACTCCTTAAAGGCGGTCTTTCGTACTTTGCTTGGAAATTCATTCGTTACTCCGGTAGACTACCAGTCCAATTTTACTAAGAAATTTACGCTCCGGGTCTGAATCTATAAAATCCGGATTTTACCGAATTGAGGGAAGTATGATTTTCAAATCGAATTTATGTGTCTGGGTTTTACCATTTTTGGCAATCGCTCAAATTGTTGCCGCCCAAAATACTAATTGGACACACTTCGGAAATGACGGGGCGAATTCCAAGTACTCCGCGCTCGAACAAATAGACAAATCCAACTTCAATGATCTAGAAATTGCTTGGCGCTGGGAATCAATCGCATCGAAAGTGAAAGAAGAAAATCCACGGGTACAGCCAGGACAGTTCAAAGTAACCCCGCTGATCGTCGATGGCGTGATGTATTTGGTGACGTCGGTAAACCAATTGGTCGCAGTCAATGCGAAGACCGGCGAGACCATCTGGGAACACGACCCGGAAAGTTACAAGGCGGGACGCCCGGCGAACATCGGTTGGCAACACCGCGGCGTCGAATATTGGCGTGACGGAGACGACGAAAGAATCATCTGCGCGACACAAGATCGTAAACTGATCGCGTTGGATGCGAAAACGGGAAAACGTGTATCAAGTTTCGGCGAAAATGGAGTCGTCGATCTGCTACCTTCGTTGGGCCAGCCAACCCAACCACGTCACATGACACACACCTCCCCTCCCGCCGTGTGCAACGACACAATCATTGTAGGATCCATTATCTTCGATCGACCGACCGTCATGCAGGGCGCACCTGGGCACGTGCGCGGTTTTGACGTGCGAACCGGTGAGCTCAAATGGCGCTTCCACACGATTCCCAAAAATGGTGAATTCGGATACAACACGTGGGAAAACGAATCCGCAGAATATAGCGGTGCGACAAATGTCTGGTCCATGTTCGCAGTCGACGAAAAACTCGACTACGTCTATTTGCCGACAAGTACGCCAACCAGCGATTTTTATGGCGGACATCGGCACGGAGACAATTTGTTCGCCGAGAGTATCGTTTGCCTCAATGCTGACACAGGAAAACGAGTGTGGCACTTTCAAGCGGTACATCACGGCCTCTGGGACTACGATTTCCCCACCGCCGCAAACTTGCTGGATGTAAAAATTGACGGCGAGACTGTGCCCATCCTCGCGCAGATCAGCAAACAGGCGTTCACATACGTTTTCAATAGAGAAACCGGTCTACCTATCTGGCCCATCGAAGAACGCCCTGTCCCCCAAAGTAATGTACCGGGCGAAAAATCATCGCCTACACAGCCGTTCCCCACAAAACCAGCACCCTTCGATCAACAAGGGTTTACGAAAGACGATATCGTCGACTTTACACCCGAAATCAAAAGGCGCGCTCTAAAAGTTCTCGAGGGCTACGAGTTGGGTCCGATATTTCTCCCTCCTCCTCTAGCATCGGAAAGTAAAGGAGCCATTCAGATGCCGGGAGACGGGGGCGGCGCCAACTGGCAAGGCGCAGCGGTGGATCCCGAATCCGGCATCATCTATATTCCGTCATCCACGCAACCATCGGCATTGGCGTTGGCCCCTCCAGATCCAAATCGATCAAACTTCCGTTTCCTACCGACAAATTTACTTGGCCAAATGCCGACGGTGGGCGGCGTGCCCTTAAACAAACCTCCTTACGCCCGTGTTACGGCCATCGATCTGAACACGGGTGATCATGTCTGGATGCAACCGAACGGTTGGGGTCCCGTAACTCATCGTGCGGTGAAAGATCTCGATGTCGGCCGTTTGGGGCAAAGCCGTGGAGGTCCGTTAGTAACAAAGACCCTGTTGTTAGTCACGCAAACGCGAGGATTCGGCGAGATGAACTCTCCCCGCATCAACGTCTTCGACAAGGCAACCGGCGAACCGCTGGGTCACATCCCGCTACCGGACAATCCATACGGTAATCCCGTTACGTATTCCGTAGACGGTAAACAGTATTTAGCCGTTGCCGTGGGTGGAGGTCCATACATGACAGGACTTGACCACATTAAACTTGAAGAAACAACGGTTTCCGAAGCAGAGCTCAAAGCACTGCATGCGTTCAGCAAGAACGCAAGTTCCACCAAACCGGAAATGATCGTGTTTGCACTCCCGAATTAAATCCGCGAGAAGAGTTCCTTATTCATCCTCGAAAACACGTCGTATGTAAGGCATCCCATACATACGACGTGTTTTTTATGCCGATCATTTGTCTTTTTTCGAATCCCGTTCTACAATTTTATTGTACGTATCCTTAATTTATTGTGCCATCGGGGAAATGAGGGTACGCCGAGAACTGAATTCAAATACGTTCGGGGGACGACCGGTGATTCGCACGCTCAATATTTTCAAAGTAGCTTTATTCGTAAGTCTAGTGTACGTGGTAGGTTGTTCCGAATCGCCGGAAGACTCTTCCACCCCTGTGCAACCGCCAACGACGACTCCAGAGGCCGCGGTTGGACCGCGTGAGGGAAACCTACTGCAACGGCATCGGGCCGGCGAATCTTGGCAGGATACCCTTCACGCAGCCTATCGACTCAAGCCCGATCAGCGTTTTTTATTGGCATTGGCTGAGATCGATTCGTTTTTTGGGCGGGAAGGCGGCAAAACCCCTACAGTCCATTTCACGGACACCGTGTGGACACTAATTCACAACGGCCAGAAAGTCGGAACGCTTTCCGAGTACCCGGATTTCGATGAGTATCTGGATGTACTCACGGACTATGCCCGCAACAATGGTGGCGTGACACCCGTCACACAGGCCGCCACGGGATCCTACCCTGAAGTGACAACCCTCCTAGATGACTTTTTCGCGCCCGCACAATGGCTTGCGCTGCAGGAGATTGATAAGCATTGGAAAAGCGGCGAACACACAACAGAACTTCTTCGGCTTGGTGCCCGGGCTTTCGCAGAACTCGAGTTTCAACGGTTCGACACGCTGGAAGTCTCCGACCACCTGTCGGCCAAAGCGATCGCACATTTGGCCATCGCCCGCGCGAACGGAGTCGATAATCAGACGCGGGAAGAGTTCATGTTGTCGTGGGCGCTGGGTTATAAAACCCACGCAAAACGAATCGCCAAACAAATTCCCTTGAACACGCCCATCGCGGCATATGCCCTAAGTGATGGAGAATTTCTCGGGGCGAAAGACATTCCCGAGTCCATGAAGCAGGAATGGAACTATCTACGATTTCGTCGGACGTTGGCTTCGGAAGGAGCTCGTTCTGATTTCGAAAACTTTTGGAATTGGACGGTAAAAACCATATTCGAGAAAGATGAATATGTGACCGTTTATTCGGCACTCGTTCAGGAAGCCAAGTGGGTCCACGTATCTGACAAGGCACTTTATCTTCTGGCAGGCATTTTGTATGAAATGGAATCGTTTGGAGATAAAAATGCCCGTCCCGTCGAAGAAGTCGAAAAAGTCCTGGGAGGATTTCCCGAACGCTCTGAGCAGTTGGCTACGGCCTTCCAAGGCCCCTTCGCGACAAATCAGGCGGCGGTTGGGTACTACGAGGGTTTGTATATTTCCGCGCTTCACCGATTCGGGAAGGTGCATCTGGAACAGCGCGCCGACATAGAGACAGCAACGCAATTCGCTTCTGTCGTATCCGGCAAACCTGACAGCGCCATAGACCAGTATCAACGATGGTACTCGTCGTTGATCGAGCAGACGCGTCCCAACGGGAACGCAACAGACCGATTCGCCAATTTGACGACACTGAATCACCTCGGCACTCCGGCGATTCACCAATTGTATGAAACGGGTTTGACGAGGTCCAAATACGGCGACCCGGCCCTTTTGGCCGCAGCCAAACAATTCTTCGGTCGTGTCGACTCGCGACCGTCAACATTGCATACGGCGAGTAAAGTGGCCTGGACGAACCTGAACTGGCATGCCTTATCGTCACGTTATTTCACTCCTGGAAACAAACTGAACGACGAGGACGTCACTTGGTTACACTCTTGGGACCTGGCGCGAATTCGTGACACTGAGACGCTTTTTGCGATGTTGGCCGACGATTCGAATCCGCTTTCGGTGAAACGAGATGTCCTGCACCAAATGCGCTTAACAGAAATCGGCGAAGAGGTTCAGGTTCAAGAGGCGTATGAAACCCTGCTCAAACAATATCCCAGCTCATCGGCGTTGATGACCGACTACGCAAAATATCTGATGGACAACGAAAAATACGACCCGGTTGCGTCACAAGTCTCGCAATGGATTTCCCGGAACGGCAATGCCAATTCGGTGGCCGTGGCCAACCTAAACGCCCGTGCTGCGAAGGCACTGCATAAACTCGGTCGCGACAAAGAAGCATTTGAATTGGTAAAAGCGGGCATAGACGGGTATGTCGGAGCCAGCATGACGGCCGGCAGTACGGCACTTCACGCGCTCGGCGAACACAAAAAGGATCTTACCGTAGCAGTCCGAGGATACGATCGATATCCGAGCAATAATTTTCATGCGTTAAAGGTCGCGGAAATTCTGTGGCTACACGGGAATTATCCGGAGGCAGCAGGCATTCTCGCAGATGCCAATAACCGAATGAGTGCTAACTTTTGGAAAACTGAAATCGCACCAAAGTTTGCGGCATGTTTCGGTGAATCATCCACGAATATAGGGATGCTGGCCTTTCGCGCGCTCGTTACAGCGGGTATCGAACCGATCAAACTTCATTACGTTCCGCCGCTTATTCAAGACGAAGGGCAATCGGAACTCGCTATTGAAATGGCCAGCATGCTGATCAATTCGGACCGAGGCGTGTACGGCCCGGGCCAACTTCATACGTACGCGTACAGGGTTATAGCCGATGCACATGGAAGTGAAAAAGCACTGAGGTGGATGCAGCAGCAGCTCCCGGCCCAGTATCGTGGACCCGCGTCGATGTTCTTCCTGGAGGAGAATCAGTTCGATCTGTTGTGGGATATGTATCCCGACATCAACAAATTGCCGTTCAGCGATGCAATCTGGCTTTATCGTGCCGCCGGGGAACTATCGAATGGGACGGTGGACGACGACCGCTGGCGCGAAGTCGTGGATTATTTCGAGAGCCACAATGGCTCGCGTTATGTTTCGATCGGCAAACATCTTGCCGGGTTGGTTTCCGCGTCGGAAACCGAAAAATTGATCAACGATCCAAAATCGATGGCGGAAGTCGGTTATTTCATGGCCGTCCGTGCGGAGTACGATAATCGCTGGGAGGACGCCGAGGATTGGTACCGGATTACGCTTGAATCGGGCAGCACCCGTGATCGTGAATACGCTTGGGCTACCAGAGCACTTTATGGATTCGACGACCGCCGCCAGGCAGCAATGCATCGGTCGGAACGTTCCGATTAACGACTCCGCTAGAGATCTTTCGTCATTCGATAAAATTTTAGTGACGGTATCTTAAACCGCTTCGGCCATTGAGACTCGATCGTCCAACCACGCCGTTCGTAAAACTGGCGGGCCCGATTGTTCTCGCCAAACACGTCAAGGGCGAGTCGAGTTGATCCTTTCGCACGAGCATCTTCTTCATAGGCGTCCATTAAGATAGTACCCACGCCTTCACTGCGCAGCGCCTCGTCCACGGCGATCGTCTGGAGGTAATAGTCTTTATCGCCCATGGAGTCGACAATACGCATCATCGGTGCAAACACGGTGGATACGACCACCAATCGAAGCTTGTTCCATCCCGCTGCCTGAAAAAGAGGTTTACGCGACGATTGGCGATGCTGCTCCGCGCTATAGGCCAAGGTCATACCGACGATGACGCTGTCGCGCTCGGCGAAAGTCACGTTCTGGTAAGAAAGGTCGTGGCCGGTCTCGGCATAGGCAGTGGCCACGATTTCGTGGGCGCGACTTCCGAGCATAACACCGAAAAAACCATCGGCCACTTCGTCAGCATAGCGGGCAAACGCCAAGCCCTCTTGGAAATCGGGGGCTGCCGGCCTGAGGACGATCGGCGTTTTAATTTCGTCGCTCATCTTCCACTCCTTTCCTGAGTCGAGAGGAATTTACCTAACGCTTATCACCGCTCATTAGACTATCGTTGAGAGGACCAGGGTTCAAGAACCGAAAGTGTGACGGTGTTCGAGTTCTTCAGGCCTAGTTGTCGGGTGAAAAGGTGCTCACTGAGTAGAATACACCGATGACTCTGGATTGATTCTCCGGTAGGGTCGGAAAATTGCCCCCTGGATTGCCGTCGTGATCTTTCATGTTACATGTCATGACGAATCGACGTAGCTCGGGAATGTACCCGATGTCGGCATCCTGAATCCGGTAGTTGTCCCAGTCGTCCGTTTCTTCGGATCGCGGATTGAGGGCTATCCCGATATATTCAAAAGGGGTGTTTAAATCAGGTGATTTCCACGCAATAACCTTGTAGGGGTTGCCCTCGGATTCACGGTCGCAGAAGAGATAATACGCGCCGTCGATTTTCGTGATGGTGGGGTCTCCAACGCCGTAGGTGTTCCCGCCATCGGGATTCGGGTCAACGGCCTTTGGGTTGACGAGCTTCCAATCGCCGATGCCGGTCGTCGAAGTAAAATGAGACAAGCTGGTGCCGTCGGGGCCGTGTGGAAAGTCCCCATACTCGCCGAAGAGATGAAAGACTCCATCCTCATACCAAACGCCGGCATCGTCGCATTGTTTCTTTGGAAAAGAACCCGCCCGTTTCCATTTTCCATTCGCATCTTCGAGTGTGCCGGTAAACGTGTAAACATGCCCATCTTCGTAGATGTAATACGTGTCGCCTACTTTGACTCCGTCGTCGAACTCATAGTGGCGCGCGATGATGTATTGGTCGGACACGAGTTCCCAATCGGCGCTGCTCCATGAGAACTGTTTTGTACGCCACAGGTGTGCGGCTTCCTTTTCGTGGCTCACGATAAGGTAATAGGGGTATTCCTGTTCCTGATCGATGAATAGGAGGGAGTCATGATTGTTGCCAAATTCCGTGGTGAATACAGGATTATCTACCGGGCGATACCAATGGCTCCAATCTGGTTTGTCCATTTGCTGCGAAAATGCCGCTTGAGCCAAGCAAACGAGCAGAATGACGGTCACCCATTTCATACCGTAGACCATTCGCATGGTATCCCCTCCGATTTCGAGTTGCAGAATTTATATCATAGATACGGGAGTCGTTCACACGATTGTGAATCCGGCTCGAATGAAATCGCGGCGGACTATTTGCCTTCGAACTTGGGTTTACGTTTGTCCAGGAAAGCGCTGATACCTTCTTTCGCATCGTCGGTTTGGACGAGGGCGCCTTGGGCATATTTTTCGAACATAAGAGCGCTGGCCAGACTGGCCTCCATACCGAAATTCACCATGGCCTTCATGGCTGTGGGTACAAATGGCGCGAAACTCGCTAGATGATCAGCCATACTGCGAACCTCATCCATCAATTTATCGGAATCCACGAGACGTGTAACCAGTCCAATCTGAAACGCACGGTCCGCGTCAATCGGTTCCCCCATTAACATCATCTCCATACCCCAACCTCGACCCACGATTCGGGGTAAGCGTGCGCACGCTCCGCCGCCCGGTATGATTCCGAGCTTACCTTCGGGTGTCGCAAATCGGGAATTTGGCGTAGCCACCCGGAGATCACAGCCCAGGGCTACCTCCAGACCACCACCCATGCAAATACCATCAATGGCAGCAATAGTAGGTTTGGGTAATCGCTCCAGTTTATCGGCCAACCCTTGTATGATGGGTTCCAATGCTTTCTTGAAGTCTCGATCCTGCACTTCGGATAAATCGGACCCCGGGGCAAATGCTTTCCCCCCCGCTCCCGTAATGGCGATTACGCGAACGACGTCATCGACAGCGGCCAAGTCCACCGCACTGTGCAAATCGTCCAAGGTAGCAAGCGAAATGGCATTGAGTTTTTCCGGGCGATTGATCGTAATCAGCGCCAGAGGGCCCTGTACGTCGTAAAGGACATTGTCGAATTCGTGGGTCATATTATTTCTCTCGTAGCGTGTTGGATAAAGCTTGAGCGAGTATATCGTTTGAATTATTGGGAATACAATACGATGCCAAAGCCTCCGTTAAATAGCGGCGCTGTCACAAGTCACCCGACAGCACCAATGGAAGCACAACAACGCGTCTAAATCTATTGCAAAAACTCCTGAATTGTCCCCACCACTTCGTCAAGCTGATCGTGGTAGGTCCAATGACCAGCATCTTCTACCGTGACTATTTGCGCATTTTTAAAATAGTCTGCAGTGTCGCCTTGTCCGACACGATTCTTGAATCCGTCAACTGAGTTTATAATGAGGACCGGACAGCTGATCTGCTGCCAAAGCTGGGTCATCTGCTCGAAAGGCAGGTTGAATGCGGGCCACGCGTGGGTGTAATTGTCGTATTTCCACGTATAGGTACCATCTTCGTTCTGGTTGGAACCGTGGATGGTCAGGTGCTTTGCTTGTTCGGGCGAGAGGTGTGGATTGGCCTGCTGCATTCGGGCATACGCTTCTTCTAGGCTCGGATATCGACGAGGCTGTCGACCGGCAAGCCCACGAGTGTTTTCCACCCAATCCCGTACACGTTCCTGAACAGGCTTTTGCTGGCTCTTAACCGTCCAGTTGCCTCCCCCTTCAATGACCACGAGCTGTTTTACCTTTTCAGGAAAACATGCGGCGAAGATTAAGGCCAACGTGCCTCCCATACTATGGGCGATGACGGTTGCCGGGGCGAGCTCCTGGCGCAACACGAGCTGATCGAGGTCATACACATAGTCGAGCAAATGATAACTGGAGCCATTGACCCATTCGGAATTGCCATGCCCCCTTAAATCAGGCGCCACTACGTGATACTCCGGCGTGAAATGGTGAGCCATTGAATCCCACGTATGGCAATGATCTCGAAAGCCGTGCACCAACAACATAGGATCGGCAGCCGCATTGCCCCAATCCGCGTAGTGCAGCCGTAAACGCTGAGAGTAGTACCTGTTGGATGTCGGCGCGTCGCGCCACGAAGTGGAGTCGGTCATATTCAATCGTTCCTGGTTAATCTACGTCAACAGATAGCGTACCAAATCGGGCTTCGGCATGAAAAGTAAACGGCTATTTTTCCTCCTGGAGATCTTCGATATCGAATTGTCCGCGCCAGTAGTCGTAAAAGCCATCGTCGCATTTTTGCACGACATATTGAGGATGATGTTTTTCGAGATGACGATCCCAATGGGGTTGACGTCCGTCGATGTCCCGAAACCCATATTGTTGTGCCAGATCCCAGGAACTGAAAACGCGGCCGGTTTTATCGAGAATATTCGCATCAGCGGCGAGATGCGCCACCGCCCGGCCCACATAACACGGCGTTTCCGATTCGATGAAGTCCGGATCTTCTTTGACACCCTCTTGCCAGTTCTCTTCGGTAACGCCGTATCGATCAAGCATCGCCTCGGAGCGAAGGTATCCCGGGGTCAAGGCAACGGCGGCCACGGTATGTTCTCGCAGTTCGTTCGCCATTCCGTAGGCCAACCGAATTACAGATGTCTTGACCAGGTCAAAGACCAGATTCGCCCGATACCCGAAGTGATCTCCATCGGTGATTTCGATAACCAGCCCCGACTTTTGGTTAACCATTAAAGGGACACCGTGGCGACTGGTGAGGATGTGGGAGAAAATCGCCCGCTCGAGTAAGGTCTTTCCCTTTTCCATCGACAATTCCCAAAACGAAGTGCCCCATTCCGTTAGGTCGTCTCCACCCCAGACGTTGTTCACGAGGATATCGAGTGTCCCGCTCTCTTTTTGAACCCGCTCAAACAGCCGACGCACATCTTCTTCGGATGTGTGATCAACCCGGACCGCGATCCCCTTCCCGCCTGCCTCGTCAACCAGCTGGGCAGTCTCGTCGATGGTTTCGGAACGTCCAGGTGTGGCCGGGGTTTCCGCGGTACTGCGTCCCGAAACATAAACGGTGGCACCTGCTTCGCCGAGCATCCGCGCGATACCTCGGCCCGCCCCTCGTGTGGCGCCTGCTACTACCGCGACCTTACCAGTTAAGTTATTCAATCGTGCATCCTCCGCCTGAGCCAACACTCTCCGTTTCAGTAGCGTACCAGATCAAACTCTCCTCCCGAATTTTTTTTGAACCTTTTCGATCGGCGTGCGTATTGAGTGTAGTTACCAAATTTACGGCCGTGTTTTTGGTGTACGAAGAAAGAGCCGATTGATTCATCGGGCACTGGTAAATCGTACTGTGTTCGATGAACGCAGTCGGAAACGATGGTCAACATACATAACTCAAATAAAGGAGCGGAATCATGAAGAAAAAAGGGTTCACACTTATCGAACTCCTGGTTGTAATTGCCATTATTGGTATTCTTGCAGCCATCCTGCTGCCTGCACTGGCTCGCGCCCGTGAAGCAGCTCGTCGCGCCTCTTGCGCAAACAACCTCAAGCAATACGGATTGTCATTGAAAATGTACGCAATGGAATCCAAGAATGAGAAGTATCCTCCAGTAGGCGTTGAAATTCGGCCAATCCAATACTGGAATCCCGACAATATCACTGCGGAAATCGAATCGCAGGCGTTCTTGTACAATTTTGCGCCTCGGGTATTCTCGATGTACCCAGAGTACATGAGTGATATCAAAATCACGATCTGTCCTTCAGACTCAAGTAATACGTTGACCAACATCGACGATTTGACTTGCGTTCTGTATGACGATTCCTGGGATACTAACTCCATGAATCCCGACATCACACGTGGTTGTGCCAACAATCTTGACGGCAGCTATGTGTACCTCAGCTGGGTATTCGACAAAGACGGGAACCACGGTGACCCGACTCAGTACGACACGTTTGCACTGGAAGCTTCCTGGGCATTGATTGGCGTAACGGACTTTGACTTTCGCACACCTGAAGATGCGGGTAACGACGCTATCTGGTTCCCAGTTCAGTCTGTGGCCACGTTCACAAGCATGCAGAACAGCATCTTCCGTAATGGTGGTGCTGATTTGACTGCTTCCTACACCGATCCTCAAGCGGCCATCACAACACGTAACCGTGTTGACTCTGATGTAACACTTGACGTTGACAGTGTTGAAGATTTCGACACGACGATTGACTATGGTAATGGTAACTCCAACACCGTATTCCGTCTTCGTGAAGGCATTCACCGTTTCCTGATCACAGACATCAATGAACCAGGGGGCTCGTCCAAGGCAGAGTCGGAAATCTACATCATGTACGACTCCAACTCGACGTACCCTGCTGGCTTCAACCATATTCCCGGGGGCTCCAACGTTCTCTACATGGACGGCCACGTAGAATTCCTGCGTTACGATTCTGAGCCTCCAGTGAAAGCAGCGAACGCTCATATTACCGGTGCTGTTCAACAACTATAAGCGAGCATAGACCTCCCGCTTGGGACGGCCGTCGGAGTCATGGCGGCCGTCCCCCACTTTTTCATTTGCGCCTCGCGTGTTTGGGTGTATACTGTGCTTTTGGGAGAACCTGCCATGTCTAAGGCGGACGATACCACGATACGAATAGAACGAACGATCGCTGCCCCCCGCGACAAAGTATTCGCCGCACTCACCACCGCGGAAATCGCAAAGCTATGGTGGACCGGGCCGCCTTGGGAGTTTACGAATCTGACGTTGGACGCGAAACCGGGTGGAAAATTCCTGTACGCGATACGGAATTCGGAAGACGGCAGCGAGTACGCCACACAAGGCGAGTATCAGGAAGCCGTCCTGAACGAGCGTATCGTGTGGACCAATGAGGAAGGCGAAGGCACATTGGTCACCGTCGAACTTGCGGATTCGGATGGCGGTACTACGCTTTCTGTAACCCAAGGGTCCTTTCCTGATACGCAAACGCGCGACGCACACCAAGGCGGCTGGAACGGATGCCTGGATCAGATGGAGAAACTACTGACCAATTGAGGCCGAATTCTCGATTCAGTTGATGCTGTACCTCACCGGCGTCGACTTCCATCCCTCCCATCGCTTCTGCCAGTACAAATCATGCAAAAGATTGGCAATCTTGTCTTCCTTTTCCGAATGTTGAAGAGGGCGACTGTCGACCCGGCTGATGGGCATCACAGCCCCAGCGGTGGTCGCAAGGAATGCATCATCCGCGTTTCGAAGTTCGTCGCCATGTACCCTGCGGGCTTCCCAGGGAATTCCTTTTTCATCGCATAAATCAAACACGGTCTTTCGAGTGATACCCAAAAGGCATTCGCTGTCCGGCGTGAGTACGACGCCGTCGTTGACAACAAAAATATTGGCCCCGGTTGCTTCCGCCAAATAGCCTTCAGCATCCGTCAGCACCGCCCACTCGGATCCACGCTCTCCCGCTTCGAACAAGGCCATTTGCATATCCAGCCAATGAAAGTTCTTGGCAGTTGGATCGACCGCCGTCGAGGGGATTCGGATACGCTCGGTACTAATAGCGACATTCAAGCCTCGCTCGCGTTGTTCATCTTCAGCGATAAACACGTAAGGAATGGCGAAGGCGTAGAACTGATTGGTGAATTTACTGGGGTCTACCATATCGGCGCGATTGCTCGGTGTAAATCCGCGAGTGACCGCCCACCAGACGTATGAATCTTGCAAGCCTGTCCGCGCGACCAGTTCGTGAAGTATCTCCGCTTCGCGTTCACGGGTATAAGGGTTGGTAACACGGATTTTTCCGCAGGCCTCGGCAAATCGCTGCTGATGCTCCTCCAATCGGAAGAATGAACCGCGGCTTACGCTTACGACGTCGTAGGCGGCATCAGCGTGGGTGAATCCGCAATCAATGATGGGAACCGCCGCTTGGTCGATAGGACAAAAAGCACCCCCGATGAACGCGGCCCCTTTGGTAAATGCCGGGTCATGTTCAAGCCTGGCATGGCGCTCGTCCGTTTTCATGATTTCGTGCGCCTGAATCAATTGGGTACTGTTCATATCCTGAGCTCCGTTCGTTTCGGCCAAGTGAACATTATCATTTAAACGCACCTAATCGTCAAGGCATACTACAGACTTGGCCTAATCAATCGAAAAGGTGTGGCAAGTGTTAAAAGGAAAAACTTTATCCATCTACTTATCGGTCTTTTGGTTCTTCGGATACTCCATATCCAGCGGGGCCGAATCGCTATCGGCGAAGAAAGCAGCTCAGTACATGACCAAGGTCCAGTCGTGCCTGGACAACCTGTTGGAACATGGAACGGACCGATACGGTCCGATTCACACGCCCATGCTCATGAGCATTATGGACGTGCGGACCAACGAGTCGCCGCAACGTCCGGAGGAATTGGACGGACTCGTACGCAGCGAAGGAAGATTGCATCGGCAGAATCCCGGGGGAGCAGATTTATGGGACGACCAGCCGTTACTTCGTACGCTATACACGGTTTCGGAGCTCACGAACGACTCCCGGTATGAGGACGCGGCTGATGCATACACAAAAACCTATTTCGAGCGAGCTCCAAAAGCGAATGGTCTCCTCGCATGGGGTTCGCACATTTTTTACGATTGCTACACGGATAAACCCGGCGGTGATCGCAATGGAAAGGGTCCCCACGAAACGCTGGTATTGAATCCAAATTGGGAACGCATGTGGAATGTAGACCCCGAAGGAGTCCAACGACAAATCGAATTGACGTGGGAATGGCACATCGGCGACAAGAAAACGGGTCATCACAACCGTCACGACGACAAACAATTGGGCTTGGATTTCGCGTTCAGCGGCGGCGAGTTTGGAAATGCATTTGCCTTCCTCCATTCGAAAACAGGTGACTCGAAGTATATGGATTGGAGCAAGATCATCTTCGGACGACACTGGAACGCCCGTCATCCCGAAACGAACCTCACGCCCGATGCACCGGGCGCTGGAGATCGTTACGACGCCCACCACTCTTTTACGACTTTATCCGGCCCCCACTCAGCATTGCTGCTGAACGCGTACGAATACACCATGCACGAACCGTTCAGAGAAATGGCATTGGGACACATCAAAGCCTGGCTCGACTACGCGTGGGACCCGCAAGCCCAACAATTCCACGGCATGCTCAAGCTAGACGGCACACCCATCCCTCCTCAAAAGAGAGACGACTCGAGTTATGATGTGTGGAAACCCACAGGGTATATCGACGTATGGCGTGCAACGATGTACTCTTACGAATTCCCATTATTGACCGCTCAGACCGCGATCTACGCCTACGAACTGACGAAAGACTCCGACGCATTGCAGGCCGCGAAGAACTGGGCCATCCATATTCGGTCCCAATTGCCTGCATCCAATGGACGCCGCTGGAAAACGGAGCTCGAGGCCGCTCTACCTGAAGCCAAAACCAAAGGCGGCACCTACGCCGAAAACTACGGACGCGCCATTTCGTTCTTTCTCGCCCTTCACCGAGCAACCGGAGACGCCGACGATTTCGAAACAGCCGTCACTCTCGCTGATGAAGCCATCGACAAACTCTACGAAAACGGCTGGTTCAAAGGTCACCCCGCCAAGCCGTACTATTCGTCCACGGACGGCGTCGCATATCTAATGTACGCACTCGTCGAGCTAACACGACACCCGACTGCATTGAATCCGAATATCTAAAACATAGGCCAATGGGCAATAGACAATCGCTTATGGCATACTAACTCCCTGCGACCACCATCATTAAAATGCGGAGAACATTTGTGAGCGAAGAACGAGCATGTTTAGTCATCGGTGCGGGAGACGCGACGGGCGCATCCGTCGCACGAGCCTTCGCGAAAGAAGGATACATCGCCTGTATTACCCGTCGCGAACGTCATGAGGAAGAGTTGGAACGCACTGCGCAGGAAATTCGTGATGAAGGCTACAAATGCGTCGCCATTCCCTCCGATGCGCGGGACGAAGATAAAATGGTGGCATTGATCGAAAAGATCGAAACGGAAATCGCCCCCATCGAGGTAGCAGTGTTCAACATCGGCGCCAATGTACAGTTCTCCATCACCGAGACGACAAGCCGCGTTTTCCGCAAGGTTTGGGAGATGGGGTGTTTCGCCGGATTTCTCATGGGGCGCGAAGTCGCAAAACGAATGCTGGAGCGCGAAAAAGGTACCATCATTTTCACGGGGGCAACTTCGGCTACCCGCGGACGCCAGGGCTTCGCCGCCTTCGCCGCCGCGAAACACGGCCTGCGGGCACTTGCCCAGTCCATGGCGCGTGAATTGGGTCCCAAAAACATCCACGTGGCCCACGTCGTGATCGACGGAGCCATCGATGCGCAATCCACCTTGGATCGAATTCCAAATCCCGATGAACGGCGCGCAGAGGACTCGATTTTAAATCCCGAACACATTGCGCAAAATTACATTAACCTGCACAAACAACCGCGCACCGCGTGGACTCACGAAATCGACCTAAGACCCTGGAAAGAACCTTGGTAGGGGTCACGGATCCCTTTTTGGAGCCACTTCGTGGCGGGCTTCCAGCATTAACAACATCAACCATAAAAAGTGAGGAGTTAGAAAAATGTCAGTAACTGTGGATTTTATTTTTGATTTTGCAAGTCCGAATGCCTATTTAACGCATCAGGTGATTCCTGCAATCGAGGAACGTAGCGGCGCGACGTTTAACTATATTCCTTGTTTGCTCGGCGGAATTTTTAAGTTGACGAACAACAAGCCCCCCATGATCGCGTTCGGAGAAGTCAAAGGAAAACTGGCGTATGAACAGTTGGAGACGCAACGGTTTGTCGACAAACACAGCCTCGACAAATATACGTTCAACCCCCACTTTCCCGTCAATACCCTTATCCTGATGCGCGCTGCAATCGCGGTGCAGGAAGACGGACGGTTAGCCGAATACGTCGACGCAGGTACGAAAGCGATGTGGGAAGACGGTCTCAAAATGGACGACCCGGAGGTCTTCGTGGAAACGATGACGAAAGCCGGTTTCGACGGAAAGAATCTTCTCGAACGGACCCAAGACGACGCGATAAAGGGTAAATTGATGGAGAACACATCGAATGCGGTCGAACGCGGCGCATTTGGAATCCCTACCTTCTACGTCGGTGACGAGATGTACTTTGGAAAAGACCGCCTGGGACAGGTCGAAGAAGAAATCGCGAAGCAATCGTAACCCGATAACATATTTAAGTCTTTGATACAGCAATTGACTTTGAACCCGGTTTGGCGCAAAATAATTCCGGAGTCGATTCAAACGTTTTGGGAGCGAACATAGATGGCACAAGTTGAAGAAACCATTCCGAAAAACTTGGCCGCACCGGCGGAAGCCGCTCGAGCATGGTTCTCGCAAGACAGCGGTTCCGAATTCAAACTAACCGGAATCGTGGACCCAGAAGACGTGGTCGTATCGGATTCGGGTCCCATCGCTCTCCAATTGATTCTCTGCGGCAGCCGGGACGGCCAGGACGTGTGCCTGAAAGAACGATTCGACGTCACGCCGAGCGCCGGCAGTTTCGACGTTTCCTATCTGAAAGATTCCGAACCTGAAATCGGTTCTCCAGCGCCTTTGATGGACCCTCCGGTCGGCATTCGCGAGGACTGGGTCGAGAACATTCTCCCGAAACACAAATTTATCGTCCTCGTCTTTTACCGAGGCTTCTGGTGACCCCCCTGCCGCCGCGAGTTACGTGGCTATCAGAATTCTGGCATAAACGATGCCATCCGAGAAGCAGGCGGACAGGTATATGCCATTACCAGCGAACCCCATTCTTTGGCGCTCAACGCCCAGGAAGATTGGGAGACCGGGATGGACCATATTGGTGATCCCCATCAGGAAATTGCCGGCACGTGCACGGACAAAGGTTGGCTCTCGCTATTTAAGAACGATTGGGCTGGGAGTTTTTTCATTGCCCGAAGAAACAGTTGGGTGTCCCATCCGAAAGGCTATTTTCAGCCGGGTGTGCTCGTATTAAACAACGAGGGCCGAGTGCTCTACCGCTGGCGGTGCAGGCCTTCGCGCAAAAATATCGGTGGTGCCATTGCTCGTCCCACGCCTGAACACGTCTGGGAAAATATTCAACCTGCCTTGGAGCAACCAGCGGGAGCACCAGATGTGGACTACGACGACGATCCCGTACTCGATTCACCGGACGTACCGTGGCCTATTTTCGTTACGTTGCTCGTCTCCAACGGATGGTTTCTTCGCCCGAAAGCCTTCGGCCAGGAACCCGGCGTGGATACCGTCAAAAAAAGACAACAAAACGCTGCGTTGCGGGTTCCATTCTTTCTGCTTGCCTGGGTCATAGCCGCCGTCTTCTTGCCAGCTTGGGTCGTCGTAATCGTGTTCGCCGCATGGATTGCAAAAGTCACGCCCGGTATTCTTGAGGTGAATCGGATTTTCCAAAACGTCGCCCCGGGTGAAGAACCCGGCTAACGACATTGTACTGTTTTGAGATGCTTCTAACTAGCTGTTGCTGATTGGATGGCAGAGAGCAACGCCTTCGGTTCGTCCGTACCAATCCGATATCGTTTACCATTCGCATGCCGTATTTCCACGGCGTCGAAACCGGACACGTTAAAAAGCCATCCGCCCATGATCTTCCGTACACCCCATCCGTTGTACCAATGACTACGAACGGCGGACACGCTTTCAATGTCTTCCGTCAGAAATCGCTTGGTCACGATTCCGACCCCGAAGCGAAGAGACACCTCGGACTGAGACACGTGTACCGTCAACGAATGAAAAAGCGCAAAAATGAAGACAAATAGGACGGCCATCCCAACGCACACCGCAGCTGCCGGAGCTATCCCTTGCATGAGATAGGCGGCTCCGCCCGTACCTACAATAAAAATGGCCAGCATCATGAGAATACGGATTAAGGTCCCCGGTTGGGTATGCTCATAATTCTGAAAGTGTTTCATCTCGTTGTCCTCAAATGGCCCTATATTTGAACAATACACCCCAAAACTCACTTTATTCACTCCGAAAGAGTGAGCCTATTATTCAGCCACCCAATCTCTCCAAAGTTTTGCTCAAAAAGCAACGCACGATTACCACCCAATCGCGTACATCATCCTTCGTGGATCGGCACCGGCAGTCATGGTTTCGGTTTCAGGATTTACGAGGATTCCCTGGTTGCTGCCGATTCCGAAATCGGCTGCCGGCTGCGGGCGATGGCCCATCCGTTTGAGGCGGCGAAACACTTTTCGTGAGATTCCATTTTCGAGCTGCATCGACACTGTAGCCCCGGGTTTGTAGAAGTTGGGATCCGCACTAAGGCTCATGCGGGGCGCTTCGACGGCTTCCTGAATGGTCATGCCGAAATCGAGTACGTTAAGCAAGACTTGGAATTCGGTCTGCCCGATCGTCTCTCCGCCGGGTGTTCCCAGAGACATGTGAAATTGCCCGTCGCGCATGACGAGAACCGGTGAATTATTCAGGATGGGAATCTGACCACCTCGAACGTAATTGACATCGTCAGGATAAGGCGATGTGGAACCGATGCGGGTCCCGTTGTTGAAAATAATGCCCGTGTCGGCGACGGCAACGCCCGTGCCCCAAAGGCTTCCGAGTGTGGGTGTACAAACCACTACGTTGCCAAACTGATCTACAATTGAAAAACTCGTAGTACTGCCTTCGAAGGGTTCCTCTGCAAACTGAGATCGATGTTCAAATGGGAGTTCCTTCCACTGCGACGCCAACGCGACGTTTTGATATTGACTAGGATCGCCGTGATTCGGAAACCTCATCGCGCGTTTTGGGTTAATGGAGGAGCGACGCTCTGCGGCGTATTCCTTGGAGACCATACCGGCCGTAGGCATATTGGTGAATTTTGGATCCGCAACGAAATGATAGATGTCGGACTTGGCCAGCTTGATGCTTTCGGCGATAAGATGTAAGGTCTCTGCCGAATTGTGCCCCATCTCCGCAACGTTAAAACCTTCGATCAGATTTAGCTGCATGATAACTTCCAGGCCGCCCCTCGATGTGGAAGGCGTACTGTAGACGTCATAACCCCGGTATCGGGTTTGAATTGGTTCGGTCCAGAGAGGTTCATATCGAGCAAAATCTTCCGCAGTAAAAAGGCCATCGTGCTCTTTGTAAAAGGTAACCATCTTCCGTGAAATCTCGCCGTTGTAAAAACAGTCATAAGCAGCCTGCAAGGCCTCAGACCGGGATTTTCCATCCCCGAGAGCGCGCCGTTCGGCCCGCACCAGACTCTTGAAAGTCCCAACCAACGCCGGATACCGGTGTACTTCCCCCGGCAATGGCGGACGCCCCTTCGGCAGGAGAACGTCGGCTGTCGACGGAAAACGTTCAATCAGGCTTTGGCTCCGCGAGATAGACGACGCAACAAACGGATCCAACGCGTGGCCCTTTTCAGCATATTCGATCGCTGGCGCAAGCACCTCAGAAAGACTCTTCGTACCGAAGCGTTCGAGCAGTCGAATCCAACCGCCGAAAAGTCCTGGAACGACTCCGGCTTTTATTCCTCGGGCCAGTTCATCGGGGGTCACGTTAGCTGGATCCAGGGCCAGAGGTGCGGCTCCGGTGGCATTCAGCGAATAGGTCTTGTCCGAACCTTTATCGTATATGGTGAAAAATCCGTTGCCTCCCAACCCAGACATCATTGGTTCGGTCAGATTCAGCGTGGCCAACGTAGCTACGGCCGCATCCGCAGCATTCCCACCGTCCATTTGAATTCTCGCTCCGGCCATGGACGCCAGCGAATGCCCACTGACGATAAGGCCGTTCACTCCAGTCACCGCAGGCCGTTTGGGGCGGACAGATTCTCGTTCGGGTTCCCTCTGTGCGGTCGCCGACCAGGACCCTGTCAAAATAAACACCAGACAACAAAAAATCATTATTCGAGGCAATGGACGAGCGTACACGGTAAGATTTCTCCACTAATGATTTTGGCCAACCAATTTTTCTATGATAGAGAGAATTTCGACAAGGTTCAAAAATAGATTCGCCGGTCTATCTTGAAACTGCCGTTGTTAATTGATAGTTTTCTCATAGACATACGCTCGAAAAAGGAACCCTCATGCCGAAAAAATCCACTCGCCGTCAATTCTTGCAAACCACCGCCTCTACAGTACCGTTGTTAGCCGCCGGCGCGGCGTGGGCTCAAAAATCCGATACAAAATCTTCAAACAATCAAGTTACACTGGGCATGATCGGTATGGGCGGTCACGGAATCGGATGGAATATGAAGGAGTTCCTCAAAGTTTCCGAGGCACGAATCATCGCCGTATGCGACGTATTTCAGGACCGGCGTGAAAAGGGACAGGCAATCGTAAACGACGCCTACGGCACAACTGATTGCAAGATGTACGCCGATTTTCGGGATATCCTTGCCCGCGACGACGTTGATGCAGTCGTCATTTCAACGCCCGATCATTGGCACGTCTTGATGTCCGTGATGGCTGCCCGAGCGGGCAAAGATGTCTTCTGTGAGAAACCGACCCTAAACATCGAACAGGGCAAGATTCTCGTCGAAGAAATGAATAAACTGGACGTCGTGTATCAGGGAGGCATAGAAGATCGATCGGTGGACCAATATTATCGATTGGCGGAATTGGTACGTAACGGTGTGATTGGAAAACTCAAGACGATTGATATTCGTCTACCACCGGGCGATGCGTTTCCGTTTGAAGAGGAAGTGCCCGTGCCCAAGGGCCTCGACTACGATATGTGGCTAGGGCCGGCACCGTACACGCCCTACACACCCACGAAATTGGGTCCACAGGAATGGCGCAACAATTGGGATTACTCCGGCGGAAAGCTCACAGATTGGGGCGCCCATTTAATGGATACCGCACAGGTGGCCATTTTTGAAGAATTGGGGGGTCCCGTGGAAATCGATGGGAAAGGCGATTTTCCCGTGGGCACGATGGCCAACACGGCCACGACCTATGACATTCGATATCGTTACAAAAACGATGTTGAAATGATCGTCAAATCGGGTGGTACCGGAATCCGGTTCGAAGGAACCGACGGATGGGTGGGCTGCCGCAGCTGGCGAAGTGATCTCGAGGCCAGCAACGCTGATATCCTGAATGCACAGTTTCCGCGCTCAGAAAACAAGTTATGGCCCCAACCGCCGAACGAGCACCTGGATTTCATCCAGTCAGTTCAAGATCGAACCACAACGACCTATTCCCCGGCCGACATTCATCACTTGAGTACGGCGATGCATCTGGGGAACATTTCGATGCGGCTGGGGCGAAAAATACAATGGGACTCGATTGCACAAAAAATCCGTGGTGACGAAGATGCGGAGCAGTTTCTGTCCTGTCCAATGCGCGCCCCGTGGACGTTTGACGCCTAAAGGAAACTAATCGGTCGCTTTTCGGCCTTCGAGCACCTCACGCACCTTCGCCGCCAATCCCGCAATGCCAAAAGGCTTTTGGATAAATTCAAAAGCTGCGTCCAACATGCCCTCGTGATCGATGACGTCGTCGGCATATCCCGACATGAACAGGACTTTTATATTCGGCAGTTTTTCAAGGACTTTTTTGTGTAAGTCTTTACCATTCATTCCCGGCATCACCACGTCCGAAAACAACAAATGAATATCCTCTGTGTAGGAATCGATAACTTCGAGAGATTCCGGACCACTCTCGGTAGATAGAACCTTATACCCCTGTGCTTCTAAAATCGTTTTTGTCAATTTTCGAACAGATTCATTGTCCTCAACAAGCAATATGGTTTCCGAGCCGGACATTTCCGACGCTTGAATTGTCGTCCGTTCCTGAAGCGTTTCTACAAGCTCTGATACCGGCAGGTAAATAGTAAAGGTCGTACCAATCCCAATTTCACTGACGACCCCAATCCCCCCTTTGTGTTGCTTTACGATTCCGTAGACGGTCGCTAACCCCAATCCCGTGCCTTCTTCGCCCTTCGTGGAAAAAAAAGGTTCAAAGATGCGTTCTTGCGTATTGGTGTCCATGCCGCAACCCGTATCACTGATCGACAACATGACGTGTTCCCCGGGGTCCAAGTCCGAATGCGTATCAAAAAACGCGTCGTCGTACTTTGCCAGGCCCGTTTCCAGGTTGAGCATTCCGCCATCTGGCATGGAATCCTGCGCGTTCACGACGAGGTTCAAAATGACTTGTTCGATTTGACCAACATCGGCCAATATCGGCAGCGAGTCTTCAGAATATTTTACGTGGAATTTGATGTCGTCACGCAGTGCGCTTGAAAGAAGCTTTTCAAAACTGCGAATCGCATCGTTTAGATTTACGGATGTATAGTCGAGAGTCTGTTTCCGGCTGAACGCGAGCAGGCGTCCCACGAGGTCACGCGCCTTTCCTGAGGCCAGAAGAATTTGCTCGACGTATTCGTCTCCTTTTTTGGTGGAGACCATTTCAGAATCCAATAAATTGGTGTACCCCATAATGGGAGTCAGAAGATTGTTCAAATCATGCGCAACGCCGCCTGCTAGACGACCAATCGCTTCCACTTTTTGGGATTGGCGATATTGGTCTTCCAGAATGCGCTTTTCTTCCTCTGCTTCCTTTTGAGGCGTAATATCTCGGCTATTGCCGACGACGGAAATCGGAACGCCTTCGTCGTCAAAAATAATTCGGCGATTTTCACTGATCCATCGATACCCGCGACTATGCTTAAATCGATATTCCAGATTTGGCATAAATGGATCGGAAGGCGTTCTGTCTCTCATCGTCGCGAGAATCTTACGTACGGGTTCATGGTCGTCGGGATGGATCCGCGAGAAATCCATCCCCGATTCCACATTACTGTATGCTTCGATATTCATGCCCGTATAACTTTGCATGGATGGACTAATGTAATCGAACGAACTATTTACGAGATTGTACTTAAACAATGCATCCCGCGAATCCTTCAGCGCATCATCAAATTGAGCTTCGCTCTCCTTTAGGGCGGCATCGACCGAACGTTGTTTTTCCATCGCCATTTCGAGCGCGAGGTACTCGGCTTGCAGCGCGTCAAATAGTTGTTCTGAAATCTTGCTCCCCGAAAACAGGCGGGAGAAAGATCTTCGAATTGGCGCGAAAAGTGCTGTTCCGTCAATGTAAGTGACGTCGAATAAAACGCCACGTTCTATCGTCCGGATATCCGCATTTCCTAACGGTTTTCCGTAGAGCGCTGGGAATTCTTCGATTTGCCCCTTTAGGGCAACAGCGAAAGCCCGGGGAAACCTCAACCCCTCTCGCGCAACAATTTTGATTTGAACATGCCCTTTACCCAATACGGTGGCCGAGGTTCGAACGGCGGGATACGTTTTCGGAATCATCCCCGTTCCCGAACTAAAGGCCCATTTGTATGAATCAGTTAGCGACATAAATTGCCGCACGAATAAGTACGTGATTCGTGCTTCTCGACGCCTCAGGGACGTCCGTGCTATTTCCAAAATCATCTCCTCGGAGATATTTTTCTCGCAGTTGTCGCAAAAAAGGCAAAACGATTCCCAATCAATGGTGGCCTTCGGGTTGGACAACGTGTTCAGATCGTATGGCAGGCCTTCGATGAGCGGCTCTATTGACAAACCTCGTTCTTTAAAGGCGGTAAATACCCAAGCTGTAAAACGAAGCGAAACAACATATTCGGGTCTATCGAATCCCGAACCGGTCATGCTAACCTCCAGCGAACATGGGGCCGAAACGTTTGGTCCCCCCGAATAGATGTTTTTTCTTTTTTTCGCCTTGTATTCAAATCCAAACCTCGAACGTTTCCCACCGGATCTGATTGATGGCCGAATTTAAGCCAGTAGTTCTTTACGTACTTCTCCGTGCACATCGGTTAACCGGAAATGTCTTCCCTGGTATTTGTACGTTAACCGTTCATGATCCATCCCGAGTTGGTTCAGAATGGTCGCTTGCAGATCGAACACCGAAACAGGATCCCGAACAATGTTGTACGAAAAGTCATCGGTTTCGCCCAGCGTCATTCCCGGTTTGACGCCACCTCCGGCCATGAAAATCGCGAAGTTCTTGGGATGGTGGTCGCGTCCATAATCGGTTTCGGTCAGAGTACCCTGGCTATAGATTGTGCGGCCGAATTCGCCGCCCCAGATAACGAGCGTTTCGTCGAGCATCCCCCGTTGTTTCAAATCCTTGATCAATGCCGCAGAAGATTGGTCCGTATCCAGGCATTGCCCTTTGATTTGTGCGGGTAACGCGCCGTGCTGATCCCAACCCATATGATACAGCTGAATGAATCGAACGCCACGTTCCGCCAATCTTCGAGCCAGCAGACAATTCGCAGCGTACGTACCTCGCGTCCGAGCATTTTCACCGTACATCTCAAAAGTACTTTCGGGCTCATCAGATAGGTCCGTGAGTTCAGGTACCGATGTCTGCATACGATAAGCCAATTCGTATTGCTCGATACGCGTGACGATTTCCGGATCCTGATATTCGGAGTAGCTTTTCTGGTTCAACGCGGCAATATCGTCCAACATCTTCCGACGCAAGGTTTTGTCCACGCCCGGAGGATCAGATAAATACAAGACAGGATCGCCGGCCCCACGGAATTTCACGCCTTGATGAAGGGAAGGAAGAAACCCACTCCCCCACAACCGATCATAGAGCGGCTGGCAACTGGGCCGTCCTGTCCCGCGAGAGCTAAGAGCGACGAACGCTGGTAAGTCCCGATTCATCGAACCCAAACCGTACGAAACCCAAGAACCCATACTGGGGCGTCCGGCAATCTGGAACCCCGTCTGGAAAAACGTCATGGCCGGGTCATGATTGATGGCTTCGGTGTGCATCGTCTTGATGATGCATAGCTCATCCGCTATCTCTGAAATATGAGGAAGCAATTCGGATAGTTCGTTTCCGCTCTGGCCGTGCTTCTTAAAATTGAATATGGTCGGCGCAATAGGGAACCGGGCTTGTCCCGAAGTCATGCCCGTCAGACGCTGCCCCATCCGAATTGAATCCGGCAAATCTTCGTCGAATCGTTTTTTCATCGCTGGTTTGTAGTCGAACAAATCCAGCTGGGACGGCGCACCCGATTGAAACAGGTAAATCACTCGTTTCGCTTTGGGCGCGAAATGTGGAATCTTTTCCATGAGCGGATCGATGACTTCTTTTGCAACAGCATCCTGGGTCAACATCGAACCCAATGCCGCTGTCCCAATACCGGTCGCCGCACGCCCAAAAAATTGACGCCGGTTGATGTGTAGATCTTTTTCTAAAAGTGGATCCATCGTTTTATTCCCGTGTGATCATTTCATCTAAGTTAAAGATTACTGAAGCCAACATGGTATACGCAGCCAGTTCTGTTTCGTCCAACGATTCGTCGTAGGGGGAATCTCCCACCATGATAAGGGATTTGGCCTCTTCCTCGCGTCCTTCGAAGTGCTCCAGATAGGTCTGTACGCCTTCTTCGAGAATTCGTTGGCGTTCTTCGTCCGGCCGATAAGACAATGCCGCCTTGTATCCGAACCGTACCCTGCTCTCCCGATTCTCTCCGCCTTCTTTAAGCATGCGTTGAGCCAAATGCCTGGACGATTCGATAAAGGTGGGATCGTTT
>Ga0315336_1002386_pt1 | contig 29001 bp, 30 predicted proteins | sample ASW5metaG_FD_204512 | JGI IMG/M metagenome (GOLD analysis project Ga0315336, IMG submission 204512) | Ammonia-oxidizing marine archaeal communities from Monterey Bay, California, United States - ASW #5 | ecosystem: Environmental > Aquatic > Marine > Intertidal zone | place: USA: California... | reverse complement strand
TTTATTATTTTTTCTTTTTTGATTGATTCTTTTGGTGCTTCATCCATGGTACCTATAGCAGATAAAGTTATGACAATTCTTTCTTTTTTGTCAAATAAATCAATATTAAATCCGGTAAGAAAAAAAATTACATAAACATGTAAAAGAATAGAAAGTAAAAAAGCAAAATTTAAACCCCATATATTAATTTTGTTTTCCATTTATTATTCTTTTAAATAGTTTGTTTCTATGACTACTTTTTTTATTTTTTCGTTTTCTAGTATCTTCAAAACTTTTAAAAAGTATTCAGAAGGAGTCTCTGAATCTATTTTTAAAGATATTTCATTAGGTTTTCTTGCTCTTAAAATTTCTAAATAATTTTTTTTTTGCAGTTCTTTTTTTCTATTTTTACTATCAATAAATACTTCGCCATTCTTTTTTACAATAATTGTTAAAAAAGGGGTTAAGGGATCATTTTTTATTATAGATTCTGGAATATTTATTTTATGAGGATCAATTTTAGTAATTGTTCCCGCTAACATAAAGAAAATTAGCATCAAAAAAATAATATTAATTAAAGGAATTAAATTTATTTGTTTTATTTTTTTTTTTAAAGCCATTATTCTTCTAAATTTACTAATTTAATATTGTCTGTTCCTGCTAAACGAACTTCTTCTATTAGTCTAATTACTTTTTGTACAGGAATTTTTTTATGACTTTTTATTAAAATGTTATATTTAGGATTTTTTTCAACAATATTATTTATTTCTTTTCTAATATTAGTGACGTTAATTAATTTGTTATTTAAATAGATTAGTCCTTTTTTATTTAAGATTACCACTGCTCTGTTTTTTTCATTATCAACCTTAACAGTTTTTCCACTACTTAAGTTTACTTCAATTGTACTTTTTTGAATAAATGAAGTTGCAAGCATAAAAAAAACAAGTAAAAGAAAAACAATATCTATCAGTGGCGTAATATTTATAGATATTAATTCCTTTTCTTCTCTTTGATAAAAATTGTGAGTTTTCAAATTTTTTTACTTTTTAAAATTAAGAAGAGTATTTGTTCTTACAACTGCATCATTTATTTTATCTCTGGTATTACTTATTTTATTTTCAAAAAGGTGATAAGCGGCTAATGCCGGTATTGCAATTGCAAGACCAAAAGCTGTAGTTAGAAGCGCTTCCCAGATTCCTCCAGCTAATAAAGCAGGATCTATTTGAGAACCAGCTTTTTCTAAGTTTAAAAAAGCTTTTATCATACCAAGCACCGTTCCAAATAATCCAAGTAAAGGACTTATGCTTGCTACAACTTCCAACCCTCCAAGATAATTTTCTAAATTTCTAATTTCGATTGATATGATTCTTGAAATTTCTGCTTCTCTTGATTCTTTATCAAACCTTCTATCACTTTTTGTTAAAATAACTACCTCAATTATTCTTGCTAATGGAGTTTTTATTTTTTGTATTTGCGGTAAAAATTTTTTTGAATTTGAACCATTTAATTTTAAAAGAATTTCCTCTACTTTGCTATTTTTAGATAGTGCTGCAGCAAAAAATTGTAATAATTTAACAAAAATTATTGCAAAAGCAAAGATTGAGAATCCAAGCAAAATAAACATTACTGGGCCTCCTTTTTCTATTAAATCTAGATTATTTAAATTATTTAAATTTATAAATTCTGGTAAGTTCATTAAAAACACATAGAAATTAATTTATTTTACTGATTTCATACAATCTTCAATCATTTTTTGTCTTCTCTGTGATAATTTTATCTCATCTATATCATTTCCAATGTTATACAAATCAATCATAGTATCATCTGTTTGAAGCATATCAATCCTCTCTTGATTAATATTTATATTTTTTTCAATATTATGATTAGCGTCTTTAAGACAAATTTTATAATTTGAAGCTTGTTTGTTAAATTGATAATTATCAAAGTTTTGATTACATGAGATAATTAGAAATAGAACAAAAAAAATTTTGTTTTTTAAATTTTTTTTCATTGAGTTTGTGTTGTTTAAAAATTAATTAAATATAATATTACATTAATTTTAATAAAATTGTTTTAATAATTTTTCTTTTTTATATCAATGGTAAAAAAAATATATTTTGATAATTTAAAAAAAAATCAATCTTATACAGATAAGATAAAAGTTACAGATATGAGTATTAAGAAGTTTGCCAGCGCTTCAGGAGATAAAAATCCAATTCATTTAAATGAAACATTTGCAAAAAATACTATTTTTAAATCAAGAATTGCTCACGGAATGTTGATTGCATCTTTTATTTCATCAGTTATAGGAAACAAATTTCCTGGAAATGGAACAATCTATGTTTCTCAAGATTTAAAATTTAGAAGGCCTGTAAAAATTAACGATATTGTAAAAGTTAAAATATTAGTAGAAAAAATAATTTCAAGAAAGAAATGGTGTCAGCTTAAAACACTATGTTTTGTAAAAAATAAAATAGTTTTAGAAGGGACTGCAGTAGTTGTACCACCACAAAAGAAATAAATTAATATGAAAATCCTGAATGGATACACAAAAATAAAAAAAAAAAAAACTGTTATAACAATTGGCAACTTTGACGGAGTACACAAAGGACATCAAAAAATAATTAAGCAAACTGTCAAATTATCAAAAAAAGAAAATTTGAAGTCAGTTGTGATTACTTTTAAACCACATCCAAGTGATTTTTTAAAAAAAAATTGTAAACCTTTTAAATTAACAAGCGAAGCAACAAAAATTGAAGAGATAAAAAAATTAGGGATTGATTATTTAATTTTTTTGAAATTTAATAGAAATTTTAATAAGTCATCACCTGAAAATTTTGTTAAAAAACTAGTTAACTTTAATCCAAAATTTATTGTTGTTGGATATAATTTTCGTTTTGGTTTTAAAAGAGCAGGAGATGTAAATCTTTTACAAAAATTATCTAAAAAATATTTGTATACTTTAAAAATTATTAAGCCGATTATTAGTTCAAATAAAACAACATTTAATTCAACTTTTATTAGAAAGAATTTAGAATTAGGAAAATATAATATTGCGAAAAAAATGTTAGGACGAAATTGGTTATTAGAAGGAAAAATTATTAAAGGAAGAGGTAGGGGAAAGAAATTAGGATATCCAACAGCAAATTTTATTTTAAATGATTATGTTTTACCTATGAAAGGTGTTTACATTACTAAAAGTTATTTTGAAAAAAATAAGAAAAAAAAATATTTTGGTATAGCTAATATTGGAAATAGACCAACTTTTAATGAAAAAAAAATATTTTTCGAAAATCATTTTTTTAATGTCAAAAATTTTTTATATAAAAAAAAAATATTTGTTGAATTATTAGCGTTTATACGAAAAGAAAAAAAATTTGCTAATATTAAAGGATTAAAAAATCAAATAGAAAAAGATATTTTATTTGCAAAAAAATTTTTAAATAAAAATAAATGAATTATAAAGATACACTTTTTTTACCTGAAACTGAGTTTAGCATGAAAGCTAGTTTACCAACTAATGAACCTAAGATTCTTGAAAAATGGAAAAAAGATAAACTGTATGAAAAATTAAGAAATAAATCAAAAAAAAATAAGAAATTTACTTTGCATGATGGACCTCCATATGCAAACGGACATCTACATATGGGGCATGCATTAAATAAAATTTTGAAAGATATAATTGTTAGATCAAAACAAATGCAAGGTTTAGATGCTGCATTTGTACCAGGTTGGGATTGCCACGGATTACCAATTGAATGGGAGGTTGAGCAAGAACTGAGAAAAAAAGGAGATGAAAAAAAAAATATTTCTATTAAAGGATTTCGAAATAAATGCCGTGAATTTGCAGAGCATTGGATAAAAGTTCAAAAAAAGGAATTTGAACGTTTTGGAGTTTTGGGAGATTGGAAAAACTATTATTCAACAATGTCTTATAAAGCAGAAGCACAAATAATTAGAGAGATTGGAAAATTTTTATTAAATGGCTCACTTTATAAAGGTTCTAGACCTGTAATGTGGTCTGTTGTTGAAAAAACAGCTTTGGCAGATGCTGAAGTAGAATATAAAGATCGTTTAGACAATGCAATTTATGTTTTATTTCCAATAGATAAAACAAATTTAAAAATGGAAGGTAAAAAGAATGTTAATATTTTAATATGGACAACAACCCCATGGACAATTCCAGGAAATCGAGCTTTAGCTTTTAATAAAAATTTTTCATACAGTTTAGTAAAAGAAAATTCATCTGATACTTATTTTATCATTGCCACTCAATTATTTGATAAATTAAAAAATGATACTGAATTAAAAATAGAAAAAATTAGTGATTTTAAAGGAAAGGAACTTGACAAAACTATTTGTAAACATCCTTTAAATAATTTTGGATACACATTTAAAGTTCCTTTATTAGCAGCAGATTTTGTTACTAAAGAGGAAGGAACTGGCATTGTTCACATAGCTCCAGGACATGGGCTCGATGACTTCAGTTTAGCAAAAAAAAATAATATAGATGTTCCAAAAACTATAAACGAGAGCGGAATTTATTATGAAGAAGTTCCTTTATTAAAGGGAATACATGTTTTTAAAGCCGATGATAAAGTTATAGAATTTCTAGAAAAAAATAAAAAACTTTTGTACAAAAAAGATATTTTTCATAGTTATCCTCATTCCTGGCGTTCAAAAAAACCATTAATTTATAGAAATACAACTCAGTGGTTTATTTCTTTAGAAAAAGAAAATTTAAGAAAGAAAGCAATAAATGCTCTTAAAAATATAGATTTTTTTCCTAAAAAAGGAAAAAATAGAATTACTTCTATGATTGAAGATAGACCAGATTGGTGTATTTCTAGGCAAAGATTTTGGGGAGTACCACTTCCAATATTTATTAACAAAAAAACAAATGAACCATTAATTGACAAAAATGTTATAGAAAATGTTGCTAAAATTTTTGAAAAAAAAGGAAGCGATTCATGGTTTGAATTAGATTCAGGTGAATTCCTTGGAAAGAAATATAATAAAAATGATTTTATTCAAATTAAAGATGTAATAGAAGTTTGGTTTGATAGTGGATCAAGCCACACATATGTTTTGGAAGATAGAAAAGATTTAGAATGGCCAGCTGATTTATACTTAGAAGGCTCCGATCAACATCGAGGTTGGTTTCATTCATCATTATTACAATCATGTGGAACAAGGAACAAAGCACCTTTTAAAAGTATTTTATCACATGGGTTTGTTGTTGATGGAAAAGGAAAGAAAATGTCAAAATCAGAGGGAAATGTTATTTCACCTAATGAAATAATTAATAAATATGGAACAGATATATTAAGACTATGGGCAGTTGCCTCAGATTATTTTGAAGATATAAAAGTTGATGAAAATATAATTAAATCACAAGTTGATTCATATAGAAGAATCCGAAATACACTTCGTTTTTTAATTGGAAATCTTAAAGATTTTAAAGATAAAGAAAAAGTAGATTATAAAAATTTGCCTGATTTAGAAAAATATATTTTATTTAGAATATGGGAAATAGATAAAATAATAGAAAATTCTATTAAAGAAAATAATTATCATAAAATATATAAAGAATTACTTATTTTTTGTTCAAATGATTTATCTTCATTCTATTTTGATATTAGAAAAGATTGCTTGTATTGCGATGATAGAACAAGTCAAAAAAGGAAATCTTGTAGATCGGCTTTAAAAATAATATTTGATTTTTTAACAGCTTGGCTTGCACCCATAATTTGTTTTACAGTAGAAGAAGCTTGGCTATCTGATAATTTTAATCATAAAGAAAGTATACATTTAAGAATATTTCCTAAAACTGATAAAAAATGGGGTGATAAAAATCTTGGAGCTAAATGGAAAGAAATTATAAATATTAGAAAAGTTGTTACAAGTGCAATTGAAATTGAAAGAGAGAAAAAAATAATTGGTTCAAGTTTAGAAGCATCAACTGAACTTACAGTTCCAAAAAAAATCAAGAATTATTTAAATGATATAAATTTAAATGATCTTTTTATAGTTTCTTCGGCAAAAATTGTAGATAAATTATCTGGTGAAACTTTTTCTTTAGATAGTATTAATGATATTGAGGTAAAGGTTAAAAAGTCAAATGGGTCAAAATGTGAAAGATGTTGGGCCATATCTAAAGAGGTTAATAATCAAAATTTATGTCATAGGTGTCAGGGTGTAATTAAAAATGAGTAAAGCGAAAAAAATATTACTAATTTTGATTCCCATGTTTGTTTTTTTTGATCAGTTAAGTAAACAATGGGCATTAAAAAATATTTTTTATGATCAAACAATTATTGAGATTAATAAATATTTAAATTTCATACCTGTTTGGAACAAAGGTATAAGTTTTGGAATGTTATCAGATATTATGAATATAAATTTTTTTATGATTATAGTAACTATAACTATTTCTTTATTTCTTGTTTTATGGTTTTTAAGAACAACAAATAAAAATTTAAGTATTTCATTAGCTTTTATTGTGTCAGGTGCAATAGGAAACCTTCTTGATAGATTAAATTATAAAGCTGTAGTTGATTTTATTGATATTCATATTGGTAATTTACACTGGCCCACATTTAATCTTGCTGATAGTTATATAACTATTGGTGCTTTTATATATATTTATACTATTTTTACTAGCCAAAAGAATAATATTGCTTAAGTTTATACTTAATGGCTTTTCAAATTTATATAAAAAGATTTTGTTCTATCGTAATAGGAATTTTCATACTTTCTTCATGTGGTTTGATTGGAGGAGACGATAAAGTAGATGTTAGTGAAAATTCAGTTTTATCGGGTCCACCACTTGCAATACCTCCAGAGTTTGACATTGATTCACAAAATCAAAATCAACAACAATCAATTCCAAATTATGATATAGGAACATTTGATGACGAAGATAATATAGGTGATTTTGAGAATGAACCTGTATATGAGTCATCTGAAAATGAAAATATATTTTCTGATGAAATACCAAGTACAACAAATGTTGAAAATAATGGAGAGATCCAAAGTTTTGAAAGTTTTAATCCAAATTTAACGAGAACTAATAAACAATCTAATAATAATGTTAATGTAAGAGTGCAAAAAACATATAGGGCAACAGTTCCTTCAGACTCATATAATTTCAATAGAGCTTTAACTACTAATCAAACATCATATGCTAGAAAAGAAGATAATTTTGTTGGATTTGGAGATAGCAATTTTGAACAAATAGAAACTTTAAATACAAAAGGTTTGTCAAAAGAAGAAGAATTTTTATTAGAAGATATTATTAATCAAGAAAATATTCCAAGTACTATAGATGAAACAATTCCAGACTTTGAATGAATCTAAAGGCGAATCAGATTAAAATCTTTCTTTTATTTTAAAAAAAACTAACTTATTATTTTTATTTTCTTATCTATTTAATATGAGATTTTTTTTATTTTTCATAATAATCTTTTTTTTAAAGGATGCTTTTGCTGAATTTAAACCACAACATCATATTTTAGAAAATGGATTAGAAATAGTAGTTCTAGAAAATAACCGCGTACCTGCAATTGCACACTCAATTTGGTATAAGGTGGGTTCAGCTGACGAGCCAAATGGTAAATCAGGAATAGCTCATTTTTTAGAACATTTGATGTTTAAGGGGACTGATAACTTAAAACCTGGAGAGTTTTCTCAAATAGTTTCTATAAATGGTGGAAAAGAAAATGCTTTTACTAGCAAGAATTATACAGGTTACTTTCAATTAATACATAAATCTAAACTCGAATTAATTATGTCTTTAGAAGCTGATAGAATGAAGAATATACAATTATTTGAAAAAGACTTTGAAAATGAAAAAGCTGTAGTTCTTGAAGAAAGATATTCAAGAGTTGACGATAATCCATCTGCCTTGCTTTCTGAACAAATAAATGCTGCGTTATATATGAATCACCCATATAGAAAACCAATTATTGGATGGGAGCATGAAATAAAAAATTTAAACTTAGATGATGTTATGAAATTTTACGAAAAATATTATGCTCCAAATAATGCTATTATTGTTATTTGCGGAGATGTAAATCTTGATGATGTTGTTAAAATAGCAAAAAAATATTTTGGACCAATTAAGCCATCAAAAATAGAAAAAAGAGATTGGACAGATGAACCAACACAGCATGCCCCTAGAAAAATTACTTTAAATTCAAAGAACACAGCAATATCGGTTTTCCAAAGACATTATTTAGTACCAACTTATACTAAATCAAAAAAAGAGGCTTTAACTTTGGAGGTATTTTCTGAAATTTTTGGTAATTCTTCAACTGGCATGTTGTTTGATGAGTTTGTAAAAAATAAGAAATTAGCAACCAGCGTATCAGCCTATTATTATCCAGATGGTTTTGGTCATACTAGTTTTACAATAAGTATAATTCCAAAAAAAAATGTTGGTTTAGAAGAAATAGAGATTCATTTGGATGAATATTTAAATAAAATTAAAAAAAAAAATTTTAATAAAGAGGAGTTACAGAAGATAAAAAAAAGATTAGTTAATAATACAATTTTTGCACAGGATAGTTTATATATGGGAATGAGAATATTTGGTTCTTCTTTAACTACCGGATATTCTTTAAAAGAAATAACTAATTGGCCAAATGATATTGCCAAAGTTTCTATAGATGACTTAGAAACTTATATTCCAAATATTTTTAATAAAAAGAATTCTGTAACAGGGTATTTATTACCTATTAAGGAGTAGATTATGAAAAAATTTTTTTTTATTTTAATTTTTTTATTTTTTAATAATTTTACCAATTCAAACGCATTAGATGTTAAAGAAGTAAATTATTACAAAGATAAAAATGCATGGCTTGTTAATGATGAAAATTTACCTATTGTGTCTATTAAAATAGCTTTTAAAGCTGGATCAGGTATTGATCTTAAAGGAAAAAAAGGAACAGCAAATTTAACCGCATCTCTTTTAGATGAAGGAGCAGGCAATTATTCCTCAAAAGAATTTAAAAAAGAATTAGCTGATAATTCTATCATGCTTAATTTTAGTGTAAGTCATGATAATTTTTATATAGACCTTTATACTTTAAAAGAAAATTTAGATCTTTCATTCCAACTTTTAGATTTAGCTTTGACCAAACCAACTTTTAAATTAGAGGAAGTCAATAGAATAAAAGGTAATATAAAATTAATTTTGGAAGAATCTTATAAAGATCCTGATGAAATTGCTTCCAGAATATTTAGAGAAGTTCTTTTTGAAGACCATCCTTACAAATATAATACTTTAGGTGTATTAGAAGATATTGATAAAATAGATAAAGAAGATTTAGTAAATTTTTTAGCAAATAATTTAAGAATAGATAATCTTTATATAGCAGCGTCAGGCGATATAAACGAATATGAATTAAAAAAATATTTAAAAAAATATTTTAAAAAATTTGATAAAAAAAATAAAATAACTTCTAACATTCCAATACATAAAAAAAAGATTGAGCCCAAGATTTTTTTACATAAAAAAGATTTAAAACAAAGCAGTATTATTTTTGCTGGTGAAGGAATTTCAAGAAACGATCCATATTTTTATTCTGCATATGTAATGAATTATATTTTAGGTGGTGGAGGTTTTTTTTCTAAACTTACTACTGAAATAAGAGAAAAAAGAGGATTAGTTTATTCTGTATATTCTTATTTATATCGATATGATAAATATAATTTTTTTTCTGGTGGCGCAGAAACTAGTAATGAAAATGTTGATAAAGTTATTAAAATTATCAAAGAAGAAATAATGAAAGTTAAAAAAGAAGGGGTGAGTGAAGAAGAATTAAAAAATGCAAAAAACTATCTAATTAATTCTTATGTTCTAAGATTAGATAGTAACAAAAAAGTTGCATCAATACTTTTAAATACGCAAATGGATGGTTTAAGTACAGATTTTTTTGAAAAAAGAAATGATTATATAAATTCTGTTTCATTAAAAGATATAAAAAAAATTGCTAGTAAAATTTTAGATGAAAATCAAATTTTTTTTCTTGTTATAGGAGATCCATCTAATTTAAAAAATATAAATAAAATATAAAATTTTTAGGTTTTTTTTATGAAGCATAATATAAATAACTGTTTTGTAGATAATGTTATAAAAAAAGATTTATTTAAATCGAGTTTAAAAAAAATAAATTTTATAATAGATCAAATTAAAGAATCAAAAGACCCACTTCTTTTGTCTTTTCTTAAGCAATTTAATAATTATCAAAAAGAAAAATTAAATAAATTAGCCTCGTACCATCAAAAAAATTTTAAAGATGTAATTATTCTAGGAACAGGAGGCTCAAGTAAAGCAGGACGTACCTTCGTTCAGATTGCTTATAGAACTTTTGGAAGAAGTCCTAAATTTCCAAAAATTACTTTTTTAGAAAATATTGACTTTCAAGATTTTAATGACTTATTCAAAAAAATTAATTTAAAAAAAACAGGAATAATTGTTATTTCGAAATCAGGAGAAACTAATGAAACATTAGTACAATTTTTAATTTTTTTGTCAAAATATAAAGAAATTTTTCAAAAAAAAAAAATAGATAAATATTTTACCGTAATTACAAAAAAAGGGAGTAGTGCATTAAGAAATTTAGCAAATGATTTTTCAATAGAAGTTATAGATTTAGATAATAATCTTTCAGGAAGATTTTCTGCTTTTTCCCCTGTAGGATTATTGCCAGCAGCTATTTCTGGGTTGGATGTTAAAAATATAATAGATGGCGCGCTATCTTTATTAAATAAATATTTAAAAAAACAACAAATAATTCCATCTGAAGGTGCTGCTTTACATTATGTAGCGCAAAGTTCAAAAATAAATATTTCTGTTTTATTAACTTATACTGAGCGTTTGAGAAATTTTGGATATTGGCATGAACAATTAGTGGCTGAAAGTTTAGGAAAAAAAAATAAAGGCTTTACGCCTATTCATTCTATGGGAGCAACTGATCAACATTCACTTTTACAACTTTTTTTAGAAGGCCCAAAAGATAAACTAATAACATTTATAACTTTAAAAAAACAAAAAGATCAAATAAAAATCAATAACAATTTAATTTCTAAAGTTAAAAAGTTATCTTTTTTAAAAAAAGAATCTTTAAATAAACTTTTAGATTTTGAAATGGAAAAAGTTTGTAGACTTTTAAATGAATATAAAAGACCCTATAGAACAATTATATTAAATAAATGCGAAGAATTTGAAATTGGATATTTAATGATGAATTTTATGTTAGAAACTATAATTTTAGCTTATTTAAATAATTTAAACCCTTTTGATCAACCAGCAATTGATAAAGGAAAATCAGTTAATTTAAAATAGATTAATTATGCATGCATTATTTTTGATCGTATTTTCAAATCTCTTAGGATTTGGAATCATAATACCATTACTTCCATATTATGCGGAAAGATTTGGTGCAAATCCTAACGAAGTAACATTGTTAATGGCAAGTTATTCATTAATGCAACTTATATTTAGTCCAATATTAGGTAGAATTAGTGATATATATGGCAGAAAAAAAATATTAGTTTTATGTTTAATTGGTTCTGCAATTTCTTATTTTCTTTTATATTTTGCTACTAACTTTGCTTTAGTTTTATTTGCACGATCGGTTGCTGGTTTATTTGGTTCTACTACAGCTATTGCGAATGCATATATTACCGAGTCTACTTCATCTGCAAATCGATCAAAAGGAATGGGAATAATTGGCGCAGCTTTTGGTTTAGGTTTAGTTTTTGGACCAGCAATAGGTGGTTATTTTGGAGGAGGGGATATTAATAACATAGATTACAAAACTCCATTCCTTTTTGCTTGTGTAGTAGCAATAATATCTTGTCTTCTTGCTTATTTTATGTTGATTGAGCCAAAAAAAAGAAGTAAACAATTCATTTCAATTAATTTTCTTGATTCATTTAAGGATTTAATGGATCTTTTTAAAATTCCTGCACTTTTATTTTTAATTATATTATCTTTCTTAATTACTTTTTCTTTTGCGGGTTTTGAAACGACTTTTGCTTTATGGACTGAAAGAGCAATGAATTGGGCATCTAGACAAACAGGTTATGCTTTTACTTTTACAGCATTGTTAGTAGCTTTAATACAAGGTGTTTTTATAGGAAGATTAACTAAGGCATTTGGCGAACTAAAACTTTTAATAACTAGTTGTTTTTTAATGTTAGTAGGATTATTTTTTATTACTTTATCAGTTCAAAATTTATTTTATTTAACTATTGCTCTAGGTATTTTGGGTATTTCAGTAGGTTTGGGAAATCCGTCGTTAAATAGTTTATTATCAAAAAATCTAAATAAAAATATTATAGGAACATCGTTCGGAGTTGTTCAATCTATTGGAAGTTTAGCAAGAATATTAAGTCCTTTAGCAATGGGTAATCTTTTTTATTTTTTTGGTAAGAACTCGCCTTATAATTTTGGAGCTTTTGTTATGTTTATTTCATTATTAATATTTTTTTATTATTTTTTTATTTTGAAAAAAAGTATTAAAACTTAATTTTATTTTAATTTAATTAAAGCAAGGCTACTGTTTCCATAGTTTTTTTTTTTTATAATTTCAAAATCTTTTGGAATAACTATTTTTTTCTTTTTTGCGTATTCTATTACAATTACGGTTTCTTTTTTTATTATTTTAAAATCTAAAATTTTTTTTAAAGTTTTTTTAATAATTAAATCCATTTGATATGGTGGATCCATGAATATTAAATCAAATTGTCCATCAATTTTTTTTACCTTTCTTATACTTCTTTTAATTATTTTTACTTTTTCATTAACTTTTAAATGATCTATATTTTTATATAGAACACGCAAGTTGTCCCTAGACTTTTCTATGAAAGTTACATTTTCTGCTCCTCTTGAAATTGCTTCTAAGCCTAAAGCTCCAGTACCAGCAAAAATGTCTAGAACATTAAACTTTTCAAAAAAAAAATTATTATTTTTTTCATTAATTTTAAAATAACTAATAACAATGTTAAATATAGATTCACGTATTTTATCTGTTGTTGGTTTAATACCTTCTTTATTAAATTTTATTAATTTTCTACCTCTAAATTTTCCTGAAATAATTCTCATGGTATTTTTTTAAAATATTTACTTATATTTATTTCTTTAACTTCGTTTTTTTTAATTTCTTTTAATTGAATTGGACCATAACTTATTCTTTTTAATTTATTTACACTCCATCCAAAAAAATTTATTATTTTTCTAATTTCTCTATTTTTTCCTTCTAATAATTTCATTTTTATCCAGGCATAATCTTTATTTTTTTCTAAAATATTGACTTTTATGCTTTCATATTTGATACCTTTAATTATTATCCCTTTTTCTAAGTTCTTTAATTTTTTAATATCTATTATTCCTTTTACTTTAACTTTATATTCTCTAATAAATGAATTATTAGGTAGTTCAAGATATCTTGCCAGGCTACCTGAATTAGTTAGTAATAAAAGTCCTTCAGAATTAAAATCTAATCTTCCTACGGTCACTACTCTAGGTAAATTCTTTGGTAAATCTTCAAAAATAGTTTTTCTACCTAACGGGTCATAATTTGTCGTTAATTTTCCAGTTGGCTTGTAATATTTCCATAATCTAGTTTCTTTTTTTGGATTGATTTTTTTATTATCAATTTTAATTAAATCTTTAACAGTTGCTCGTTCAGGAATAGAAGTAAGAATTTTGTTATTTAATTTAACCCGACCTTCTTTAATTAATAATTCTGCTTTTCTTCTTGAACAAACACCAGCGTCTGCTATTAATTTTGATACTTTAAAAGTTTTTTTCACTTTACGTTATTATTTTTGGCAAGCTTTAATAAATGCTTTGAAAATTTTTTTATCGTAATTGCTAATAAAAAACTCAGGATGCCACTGAATTCCTAAAAAGAATTTATGATTATTTAATTCCACTCCCTCTATTATTCCGTCCTCTGCAATAGCATTTATATTAAGATTTTTTCCTATTTTTTTAATTGCCTGGTGATGTGCACTATTAACTCTAAACTCTTTTTTTTTGACAATTTTATATAATTTACTTTTAAGATTTATTTTAACCTTGTGACTAAATTTGTTTCTTGGCTGAGATTGTTCATGTTTTATATTTGTTTTGTCAATATGTTGAATCAACGATCCATTTAAAGCAACATTTAATAATTGTTGCCCCCCACAAATTCCTAAAATTGGTTTATTTTTTTTTAAAGCCAATCTAGCCATTTTAATTTCAAAGCTAGTTCTTGGTTCATCTATATGAACAATTGATTTATCTCTTTTTTCACCATACAGTTTTGGATTAATATCAAAATCTCCTCCAGTAATTAAAATACCATCTATTAAATTAAAGTAATAATCTGTTAGTTCAGGCTTAGACGGCAACATTAAAGGAAGTCCGTTAGAATTGATAATGCTATTAATATAATTGATTCTTATAGCGTACCAAGGAAATTTCGAATAAGTTTTTTTTGTCCCTGTATCAATTGAAACCCCAATTATAGGTTTTTTGTATTTTTTTATTTTTTTCATTTTATGTATTTATAATAGTTTGTTTAATAATTTTTTTTATAAAATTTTGTTAGTAAATAAAAAAATAATTGAAGAATTAAAAAAATTAGCATTAAAAGCAAAAAAAAATGATGAAGTTCCTATTTCAGCAATTATAGCTAAGAAAAATAAAATAATTTTTTCTGCATATAATACATGTCATAAATCTAATAATCCACTAAACCATGCGGAAATGATTGTTATTAATCATGTTCTGAAGAAAACAAAAAAAAAATTTTTGGATGAATTTGATATTTATTCTTCTTTAGAGCCATGCGCATTATGTGCTAGCGCCATATCTTTTTGTAGAATTAAAAGAATTTTTTTTTGTGCTTATGATGTTAAATTTGGAGCTATAACTAATGGGATAAAAATTTTTAATACAAAAAACTCAATGTACAAACCTATTATAGTTAGCGGTATAGAAGAAAAGTTCTTTTCTCAGTTATTAAAAGATTTTTTTAAATCGAAGAGATAACTATTTTAATTTTTTTGCTCTAAAACCAATATCTTTTCTAAAAAAACTGTTTTTCCATTTTATTTTCTTTACTACTTCATAAACTTTTTTTTTTGCGTTACTAAAATTTTTGTCGCTTGATGTAACACTTAAAACCCTTCCACCTGATGCAATTATATTATTTTTATTATCTAAACTTGTTCCTGAATGAAAAACTTTTGTTTTTTTGCAATCATTTACTAAATCTAAATTTCTTATAATGCTATTTTTCTTAAATTTTTCTGGATATCCCTTGTTTACCATAACGACACTTAATGCATATTCTTTTTTCCATTTAATTATTGTTTTATTTAATCTTTTATTAGCGCAATTATCTAATATTTTTAATAAATCTGATTTTAATAAGAATACTAAAGGCTGACATTCTGGATCACCAAAACGGACATTATATTCGATTAAATAAATTTTTTCTTTTACTAACATTAAACCTGCATATAAAACACCATTGAATGATCTTTTTTCTTTATTCATTCCTGCGATAGTTGGTTTAATTATTTCTTTATTTATTTTGTTTTGAATATTTTTTTTTAGGTATGGAAGAGGGCAATAGGCTCCCATGCCTCCAGTATTGGGCCCTTTATCATTATCATAAATTTTTTTGTGGTCTTGCGATAACAAAAGAGATATATAATTCTTTCCATCTACTAGAGACAAACAACTCATCTCTTCCCCTAAAAGATAATCTTCAATAATTATTTCTGTCCCTGAAGAGCCAAATTTTTTTTTTATCATTAGATTTCTTAAAGTTTTTTTGGCTTCTAATTTATTTTTTATTATAAATACACCTTTTCCACCAGCTAAACCACTTGCTTTAATTACTATTGGATAATTAATATTTTGAATATAATTAATTGCATCTTTATAATTTCTAAATTTTTTATAATCTGCTGTTAATATATTATGTCTTTTACAAAAGTCTTTTGTAAAACTTTTAGAAGATTCAAGCACTGATGCTTTTTTATTTGGACCAAATGTTTTTATATTTAGTTTATTTAATTTATCTACTATACCGTTTACAAGTGGTTCCTCAGGACCAACGACTACGAAATTAATTTTCTTTTTTTTTATAAATTTTTTTATAGAGTGAAAATTATTAATTTTGATATCAGCACACTCTGCATCAGCTTGTATTCCTGCATTTCCAGGTATGCAATATAATTTTTCACATAAAGGTGATTTAGATATTGCCCAACACAATGCATGTTCTCTACCACCAGATCCTAAAACTAAAACTTTCAATTGAATTTTTTTATATTAATTTTTTTTAATAAATTTATCATAATTATAAATAAAATGACTGACAATAAATTAATAGATAAATTAGATAATGATAATATTCCAGTATTTAGTGTATCAGAAATAACCAAGGAAATTACAGGCTTACTTGAAGCTAAATACAGCTATGTAAAAATAAAAGGAGAAATTTCCGGAGAAACTGGTAACAAATATCCTGAGATTTATTTTACTCTTAAAGATGAAGAAAATGTAATCAGCGCAATTATTAAAAGAAATAAAATCCCAAACTTAAAATTGCTTCCCAAAGACGGCTTGGAAGTTGTTTGTATTGGTAAAATAACAGCATATACAAAAAGAGATTCCAAATTTCAAATCGATGTTGATTCTATATCTGTAGAGGGAGAAGGACAACTTCTTAAAATGAAAAAAGAACTTCTTAAAAAACTAGAAATTGAGGGTTTATTTGATACTAAATATAAAAAAAACATTCCATTTATTCCAAATAAAATAGGCATAATAACCTCCCCATCGGGATCTGTAATTAAAGATATGCAAAGAATTATTTTTGAAAGATTTTCTGTTCCAATTGAATTATATAAAGCAACAGTACAAGGTGAAAAAGCTGTTAAAGATATAATAGAAGGAATTAAATATTTTAATAACCAAAAAACCAATTTGAAGGCTGATGTCTTGATAATTGCTAGAGGAGGTGGGAGCATTGAGGACCTATGGTGTTTTAATAATGAAAATTTAGCAAGATCAGTTTTTAATTCAAAAATTCCTATTATTTCTGCTATAGGTCATGAACCCGATATTAATATAATAGATTATGTTGCAGATATAAGTTTAGCCACACCATCACATGCTGCAAAAAATGTTGTTCCTGAGAGAAAAGAATTGTTAATTAGAGTAAAAAATATTTTTAAAAATTTTGAAAATAATTATTCTAATTTTTTTTTAAATAAAATTAAAAATTTAGATAATTGCTTTAGCAAATTGCAGAAACCAGATGCTTTGTTTATATTTAAAACAGAATCTTTTTCTAAACTTAAAATAAAATTCATTAATTCAGAAAAAAAATTTTTTAATTTATTAGATGATAAATTAAAAAGTATAGTAGGAAAGCTTGATATTGGTTCCCATCAAAATACATTAAAAAGAGGTTATGCTTATATTAAAAATTTAAAAAATAATTTATTCATAAAAAGCGTTAAAGATATTAAAAATAAAACTAATATTAAGATTACATTTCATGATGGTTCTATTGAAGCAATTACAAAAAAAAAATAATAATTTTTTAAAAAATTTTTTTTTATTTTCATTTATTTTTTTTTACACTTTACAAAGTTCTTTAGCTGAATCTTTTTCAGATCTTTTGGAACTTAATGGAAGTTTCGCTCAAGGAGGACTTCTATTTGGAAAAACTAATCCTAAAAATAAAATTCTTTTTAATAATAAAAAAATTTTTGTTAATGAAAGTGGAGATTTTATCTTAGCTATAGGAAGGGACGAAAAATTGGAAAATTTAGTTACTATTGAAGGGCCCAAAGAGAAAGAAAATCATAAAATTAAAATATCTAAAAGAAAATATGAAATACAAAGAATTGATGGGCTTCCACAAAATAAAGTAACGCCTAGTGAAGGAGAGCTTAAAAGAATAAAAAAAGAATCAAAAAAAATATCTATTTCAAAAAATAAATTTCTTAATAAAACTTTTTATAAAAGTGGATTTATTTGGCCGGTAAAAGGTATTGTTACTGGTAAATATGGCAATCAAAGAATTTTAAATGGGCAACATAGAAGACCTCACTATGGATTAGATATAGCAGCCGCTTCAGGAACAAAAGTAATTTCTCCATCTGATGCTGAAGTTGTTTTAATTATGGAAGATACTTTCTTTAATGGAAAAATGATAATTCTCAACCATGGTTTGGGTTTGAATTCTATATACTCTCACTTAAAAAAAATTTATGTAAAAGAGGGTGGTGAAATTAAAAAAGGAGATTTAATAGCTGAAGTTGGAAGCACCGGTAGATCTACAGGCCCTCATTTAGATTGGAGAATAAACGTTTTTAGCGTTGCTATTGATCCTGAATTGTTATTATTAAATCAACCAGATTTTTGATTTACCATCTTCTATGTAACCATAACCACTGTTCTGGATTTTTTCTAATCCATTTCTCAATTATTAAATTAACTTCAGTCATTATTTGAAAAGGGGACTTTTTTACACCATTTTTAGAAATTTTTATTGGATCATGAAAAGTAATTTTAAAATTTGTGTTTTTTATTCTTTCAACTTGAACAGGAACTACTAAAGATTTTATTCTAAGACATAATTGAGCTAAAGCATCTGATGTCATTGCAGGTTTGTTAAAAAAAGGCACTTCAATACCGTCATTCATTTTTTGATCTATTACCAAACCTATACTTATTCCATTTCTAAGAGAGTAGATAACTTTTTTTGCTCCCTCCTTACCTTTTGGAGCCATAGGTAAATCTGATCTTAAATATTTTATAAGAAAATTTACAATTGGATTATTTGGTTTTCTAAAAATTGATAAAACAGGAACGCCATTTTTAATGGCAGCTATTGGTGAAATTTCCCAATTTGCTAAATGCGCAGAAAAGAAAATTGCAGGTGTTTTAGTTCTTTTTATAAGTAAAAGATTTTTTTTTCCGTAAACTTTTATTTTATTATTTTTTTCTGGAACTAATTTTTTTAAATGTGGATACTCTCCCATTACTTTTCCTAAGTTTTCCCACATACCTTTGATTATTTTTAAAATTTCTTTATCATTTTTTTCAGGCATTACATTTTTTATGTTGTTATATGCTTTTTTTGAAACTCCAAGCCTAGGCCCAATCAATGATGATAACTTTCCCATTACAAAGGAAGAAATATTTAATGGTAAAATTCTTAAAAAGAGAAAAATTAGTAAAAGACAAGCTCCTTCTATTAAATAAACAACTTTTTTTTTAAATTTATACAATTGCTTTTTTTTTTAACAAATTAATTAAATTTTTTTCTTCTCTTATTCCTATTTCTAGATCTAGAAAAAAAATTTTTCGTCTTTGACTAAAGTCTATTCTTTGTTTATCTTTCAAAGTTGAAACAAGTATAGCGTTATATTTTTTTGCATAATTAATAAGATGGGTTATTTTTTTTTTATTGTAAGAATAATGATCAGGGAAGGAAAAAAATTTTAAAATATTTAATTTTTCTTCTTTTAGTGCAGTACAAAATTTTTTTGAATTTCCAATACCAGAGAAACCAATTATTTTTTTATTTTTTAAGTTAGTAAATTTTTTTATTTTAGAACTTCCGTGAATGATAGTAATTTTATTTTTTATTTTTTTTTCTATAGAGTTTTCATCTTTATTAAAAATAATTAATATATCTGATTTCTTTATTCCAGAACTTATAGTTTCCCTTAAAGGTCCTGCCGGTAAAATAAATTCGTTGCCAAAACCAAACACACCATCTACAACTATTATTTTTAAATCTTGATGAAGAGAGTAATTTTGCAAACCGTCATCTAAAATAATCACATCAGCCCCATGCAAAGTTGCCATTAAAGCTCCTTCAAATTTATTTTTTGATACCCAAGTTGTTGCTTCTTTAGCAAGTAGCAATGATTCATCCCCTACATCTTTATATGTGTGTTTTTTTATATCTACTTTAATAGGGCCGTGTAATTTACCAAGATATCCACGAGAAACTATATGAGCATTAATTTTTTTTTTTTTTAATAAATTTATTAAGTATATAACCAAGGGTGTTTTACCTGATCCCCCTGTATTAATGTTTCCCACACAAATCACAGGTATCCCTACCTTTCTTGTTTTTCTTATTTTTCTATCAATTTTTGAAATTAAGAAATATAAGAAACTCAATGGTAATAAAATAATAATAATAATTTTTTCTATCAAATTATTATTATTTTTCCAAAAATTTGGATAACCTAATTTAAATAATATTAAAAGTTTTTGTAACAATTTAATCTGGTAATTTTTTTAATTACAATATTTATCTGCTTCTTCAGTTAATTTTAGAAGAATTTTTTCTAATTTATTAGATAATTTTAAATCTTCATTACTTGAAATATTTCTTTTTATTCCAATCGGTTTTCCCCAAACAAAACATCCTTTTCCAAATGGTAAAGCAATTAAAAATTTATCCCAACTATTTAAAAAAAATTTATTTTTTACAGAACACGACAAAGGAAGAATTTTACAACCAGTTAAACTTGCAATTTTAATTATTGCAGAGTTAATTTTCATTCTTGGCCCTCTTGGACCATCTGGAGTGATGCCTACAGATTGTCCAGATTTTAAAGATTGAATAATATTCCTTATTGCCTTAGTCCCTCCTTTTGATGATGATCCATGAATAGTATCAATTCCAAAATATTTAATAGTTTTTGAAATCAATTGCCCATCAGGATGCTCGCTAATTAACATATTAATTTTTTTTTCTTTTTTCCACGATAAAGGCATCATTAACAATCTTCCGTGCCAGAAACATATAATAAAATTTTCGTTATTTTTCCATAATTTTTCAGGATAATTTTTATTTAAATATGACCATTTCAAAGTTAGTGATACAAATTTGATATATTTTGATGCTATCCAGCATATAACATTATATGCAATTTTTGTTCTAAGAATTTTTTTATAGCTTAACACTCGTTTAAACTAAATTTTTTTACCTATGTAATCTTCTAAATTTACTATTTTATTTCTTGAACCTTTTTGGCTCTCAAATTGAAGTTTATATAATTTAGAATATAAGCCTTTATTTTTCATCAAAGCTTTGTGATTTCCTTTTTCTATAACTTTCCCCTTATCTATAACATATATTAAATTTGCATCTAGTATTGTTGAAAGCCTATGTGCAATTACTAAAGTTGTTTTATTTTTCATTAATTTTTTAATACTTTTTTGTATATCTTTTTCTGAGCCTGAATCTAAAGATGAAGTTGCTTCGTCTAATAATAAAATTGGAGCATCTTTTAAAATAGCTCTAGCAATTGCTATTTTTTGTCTTTGCCCACCTGATAATTGTATGCCATGTTCTCCTACTAAAGACTTATAGCCATTTTTAAAAGATGTAATAAACTCATGAGCATCAGCTTTTTTTGCAGCTTCATATAATTGTTTTTCGGTACAGCTTGGATTACCATAAGCAATATTAGATCTAATAGTATCGTCAAATAATGTTACTTCTTGGCTAACTAAAGCCATTTTTTTTCTTAAACTGTTAACTTTATAATTTTTTATATTTTTTTTATCAATTATAATTTCACCATCGTTTGAATCATAAAATCTTGGAATTAGATTAAGAATAGTTGATTTTCCCGCACCTGTCTTACCAACTAATGCAACAGTTTTTCCTCCTGGAATTTTTAAATTAAGGTTATTTAATGCATGAGAAGTTTTAGAACCATAGGAAAAATTAACTTTTTTAAATTCTATTTCTCCTTTTTTATGAACATAATCTTTTGCATTTGGTAAATCAGTAATTTCTGGTTTTTGATCAAGTAAATTAAATATTCTATCAGCTGCTGCTAAACCATCTTGTATATTTACATTAAAATTTGCTAATCTTTTCAATGGTTGATAAGCCATTAATAATGCTGTTATAAACGAAAAGAAAGTACCAGGAGTGGTAGTACCACTTATAACTTTTGAACCCCCATAAAAAATAACAAGGGCAATTGCAATACCACCAAGGGATTCAAGAATAGGCCTAGTTCTTGATCTAATTCTTACAGATTTATAAATTAAATTAAATAAATCCTCCACAATTTTTTTTGCTCTTCTCTTTTCATATTTTTGCATTGTGTAAGCTTTAACATATCTTGCGCTTTGAAAAATTTGACTTAATAAACTTGCGAAAGACCCTATTTCGCTTTGAGTAGACGTCGAAATTTTTCTTATTCTTCTACCAATATAAAGTATTGGTAGAACTGCAGCTGGAAATACAAAAAAAGCAATAATAGCTAGAAACCAATCTTGATAAAACATTAAAGCAACCAAAAAAATTAATGTCATCGAGTCTTTAGCTATTCCTGTAAGTGCTGTAGATACAGATGCTCGAAGCAATCCAACATCATAAGTAAAACGGGATATTAATTTTCCTGAAGCATTTTTATGAAAAAAATTTAAATCTGCATTCATTAGATGAGAAAACAATCTATATCTTACATCAGAAATAATTCTCTCACCTGAGTATTCCATAAATATAGATTCGCCATAAGATGCCAAACCTTTAATAATTGCTATTGTCATAACTACAATTGGTACTAAAAGTAATAATTGAGTATTTTTATTTAAAAAAACTTCATCAAGCACTGGCTGCATTAACCAAGCATTTGTTGCAGTTGAAGCTGCTACTATCGCCATACATATTGCTGCTAGGCCCATTTTTCCAAAATAAGGCCTTACATGTTCCTTAATTAATCTTTTTACAAGCTTGATACTTTTTTCGCTTTTATGTTCCATAAAGATTATCCAGCTACTATCATACCTTCAATCAACATAGTTGGAGAATTTAATCCATGTTTAAATTCAAGATCATTTGCTAAAATTATTTTTTTAAACATCTCATTTAAGTTATCTGCAATTGTAATTCCATTAATAGGGTGTGTTATTTCACCTTTATCTATCAAAAAACCTGAACTCCCTCTGCTATAATCACCGTTTGTTAAATTGACACTTGAACCCATTAACTCTGTTAGATAAACACCTTTTTTAATATTTCCAATTAAATTTTTTGGAGAAATATTACCTGGCTCAAAGTAAAGATTAGTTGGATTAGGAGTAGGTGGACTTGAAATATTTCTTGAAGCATGAGCTGTCGATTTTAGTTTTAGTTGATGAGCTGTGGCCAAATCTAAAAACCATGTTTTTAATTCACCATTCCTAATTATTTGTGTTTTTTTAGTTTCTAAACCCTCTCCATCGAAAGGTTTGGATTGTAAACCTCTTTTTTTTAAAGGATCATCAATAATATTTATATCAGATGAAAATATTTTTTTATTTAACTTTTTTTTTAAAAAACTTGTTCCTCTAGTTATAGAATTTCCATTTATAGCACTTGAAAGATGTTTTAAAAAACTATTTGCAACTCTTGGTGAAAAAATAACAGGAATTTTTGATGTTTTTATTTTTTTTGGATTTAGTTTTTTAACTGCTAGCTCTCCAGCTTTTTTTCCAATTAAAGAAGCTTTTGTTAAATCTTTTTCGAAAACACTACTAGCAAATTCATATTCTCTTTCCATCGAGGTACCATGTCCAGCAATTAAAACTGCATAAATATCATGGCTTGATGATTGATAGCTAACATTTAATCCATTACTATTAAATAAATATATTTTTGATTTATTCCATCCGATTGCAGCTCCTTCTGAATTAGTTACGCCTTTAACGTTTAGGCCAGCGTTTTCGGCTTCAATAACCTTATCTTTTAAAGATTTAATTGTTGGTTCTTTACTATCAAAAATCTCTAAATTCGGAATCTTTTTTATTAAATCTTTTTTTTTTGCTATTGAACAATATGGATCTATAGGAACAGCTCCAACCATTTTTGAAGCTTTATAAACTAGTTCTTCTAGATTTTTTTTAGTCAAATCATTTGAAGAAACAATAACTTGTTTCTTATTTTTTATGAAACGCAAACCTAGGTCATTACTCTCAGATCTTTCTAGTTTTTCAATTTTTTTTAATCTACAACCAACATCAATATTTGTATTTTCAACATATACAATATCAATGTTGTCAGCCCCTGACTTTTTTGATTTTTTAATTAAAAAATCAGCTTTTTCATTTATTTGAATTTTATTCATTTTTTAAATTATATAAATATTATATATAGTTTAAAAATAAACCAATTGTTATAAAAAAACCGTACCAAGAATTCATTTGGAAAATTTTCATAAAATTTTTAGATTTTAATTTTTGAATTTTGAAAAATTCATACAAAATTTTTAAAGCAAATAACACAAGAATAAGAAAGAAAATAAAATTAATATTGTTTAATATTGCAAGGAAAGAAAAAATTCCTACAAAGCATAAATAAAATAATGTTATCCAAAGTTTAATATTTTGTTCTAAGTATATTGCTAATGATTTAACGCCAATTTTTTTGTCATCTTCTTTATCTTGATATGCATAAATTGTATCATATCCTAAAGTCCAAAAAATACAGGCCAAGTATAATAATAAACTCTGATTATCAAATAGTCCTTTTGCAGCTGTCCAAGAAATTAAAACGCTAAAATTAAAAACAATTGCTAGGAAAAGCTGGGGAAAATATGTATATCTTTTCATGAGCGGATAAAGTAAAACTAACGGAAAAGCAATAAAACCAAGCAAAATACACGTAGGATTTAAAGTTAGTAATATTGAAAGGCCAATAGATAAAAAAATAATAAATAAAATAATTGCATCAGTAACTTCTAAATTTTCAGATACTAATGGACGAAACTTAGTTCTTTTAACATTTTTATCAAATTTCCTATCGATTATATCATTTATAATACATCCTGCCGATCTCATTATAAAAGAGCCATATGCAAATAATAAAATTAGATAAATATCGATTTCTTCCTTTAATACAATTAAGATTGACCAAATTGCTGGAAACATTAATAACATTATTCCAGTTGGTTTATTTATTCTTGTTAGAATGAAAAAATTTTTTAAGTAATATAAAATATATTTAAACATAAAAATTTGAAAGATATTCTGCCATTAAAAAGATTATTTATAAAGACTGAACTTAAAGAGAAATCTTTAATTAATCTATCAGCGTCAAATACACATTATATATCAAATGTATTAAGAATAAGAGAAAAACAAAAACTTTCAATTTTTAATGGTTTTGAAGGGGAATGGGAAGGAATTATAAAAAGTCTAAATAAGAAAAAAGGTTTAATCTTAATTGATAAACAAATAAAAAAACAGGAAGAAGACAATTTAATAAATATTATTTACGTACCAATTAAAGGTCATAGAAATTATTATTTAATAGAAAAAATTACCGAGTTAGGTGTTTCTAATATTTATCCAATTATCTCAGAACATTCTGTTATTAAAAAATTTAATTATAAAAGAGCAAATGCTTGTGCTGTAGCAGCGTCGCAACAATCAGGAAGAATTAGCGTGCCTAAAATACATGAATTTAAAAGCTTAAAAAGCATTCTATCTTCGTGGAATAAAAAAGATCAAATTATTTTTTGCGATGAAACAGAAAAGAATTTCTTTTTTAATGATTTATTTAAATCAAAGCTAAAAGAAAAAATAAACACTATACTTATAGGACCTGAAGGTGGATTTTCTTTATCAGAAAAAATTTTTTTAAAAAGCTTGAATTATATTTATGGTTTAACATTAGGAAAAAGAATTTTAAGGGCTGATACTGCAGCAATCAGTGCTTTAACTTTGTTGATAGATAAAAAAAAATAAATATGAATAAAATTTTAAAGAATAAGAAAGAAATAATTGAATATTTTGAAAAAGGATCCAAACCTAAACAATTTTGGAAAATTGGAACCGAGCACGAAAAATTTCTTTATGATTTAAATACTTTAGAGCCAATTGATTATTATGGAAAAAACGGAATTAAATCTTTATTTAAATTATTAAAAAAAAAGGGGTGGAAAGAAGTAATTGAAGATAAAAATCCTATTGCTTTAAAAAATAAAGGATCAACAATATCTCTTGAGCCGAGATGTCAAATTGAATTATCTGGAGGAACAGTTAAAAGTGTTCATGAAACTTGTAAACAGGCAAAAACTTATTTGGATCAACTCAAAACCATTTGTACAAAAAAACAATTAGGAATCCTTGGTATGGGTTATTATCCAAAGAATTTTAAAAAAAAAGAAGGATGGGTTCCAAAAAAAAGATATTCAATTATGAAAAAAAGAATGAAAATGACAGGATCTCATGGATTAGAAATGATGTCTTCAACTTGTTGCATACAAACGAATCTGGATTATGAAAATGAAAATGATATGTTTAAAAAAGTAAGAATAGGATTTGCTTTACAACCATTTGTTACAGCTTTATTTGCTAATTCTTCAATTATAAATAAAAAAAAATCTAAATTTTTAAGTTATAGAAGTTATATTTGGTCGAATACTGATAAAGAAAGATGTGGTATAATTCCAGAGGTTTTTTCAAAAAAATTTACATTTGAAAAGTATGTTTCTTATTTATTGAAAGTACCAATATATTTTGTTGTAAAAGATGGAAAATATATTGAGGTAGGTAATCAAAGTTTTGAAGATTTTTTAAATGGTAAATTAAAAAAAATTCCTAAACAATTACCTACTTTAGAAGATTTAGAAAACCATATTAGTACAATTTTTACAGATGTTAGAATAAAACAATATATTGAAATGAGAGGCGCTGATAGCGGATCGTGGAATAGAATATGTTCTTTGCCTGCTTTTTGGGTAGGACTTTTATATAATAAAACAATTTTAGATCAAACTTTTTTAATGTTAAAAAATTGGAAGTTAGAAGAGATTTATCAATTAAATAAAGATGTTCAAAAATATGGACTAAAATCAAAATTAAGGGGAAAAAAAATTCAAAATATATGTATTGAAATTTTAAAATTAGCTCAAAAAGGATTAAGTTTAAGAAATTGTTTAAATAAAAATAAAAAAAATGAAGAACATTTTTTAAATACTTTATTTGACATAGCTAATTCAGGACTTACTCCTGCTGAAGAATTAATTAATGAGTATGTTGATAAAAATAATAATTGTTCTGATAAAATATTTATTGATAATTCATATTAAAAAATTTTAAATAATTATTTTTAAAAAAAATGAAAAAAAAATTTAACAATTTAAAGGAAGTTAGAAGAAATATTGATAATGTCGATGCTCGTTTAGTTAAGTTAATTGCAGAAAGAGAGTTTTATGCAAGGGAAGCTGTAAAATTTAAAACAGATAGGCGTCAAATAATTGATAGAAAAAGAATTAATTCTGTACTAAGTAGGGTAAAAAAACTATCGAAAAAACATAAGGTCGGTATTTCAACTGTAGAAAAAATTTGGAAATTAATGATTCAAAACTTTATTATTCTAGAAAAAAAATTATTTAAAAAACCAAAAAAATAATTCTTAATTATTAGACGTCTGTTCCACCAACTAAAATTTCATCAACCAAAATTGTAGGCTGTCCAACACCAACAGGAACACCTTGGCCTTCTTTTCCACAAGTACCTATACCACCGTCAAGGGCCATATTATTTCCAACTAATGAAATTTTTTTTAGAACTTCTTCACCTTTTCCAATTAATGTTGCATCTTTAACAGGTTTAGTAACTTTTCCATTTTCAATCATGTATGCTTCTGATGCTGAAAATTCAAATTGCCCAGATGTTATATCTACACTTCCACCTGAAAAATTAACTGCATACAACCCTTTTTTAACTGATTTAAATATATCTTCTTGAGAAACATTTCCTGAAAGCATGTAAGTATTAGTCATTCTTGGCATTGGAAGATATTCATAACTTTCTCTTCTACCATTTCCAGTTGAATTTGTTTTCATTAATCTTGCATTTAATCTATCTTGCATGTGTCCTACCATAATTCCATTTTCAATTAAGGTAGTACATTGACTTGGAGTACCTTCGTCATCAACTGTTATCGAACCTCTTCTATTATTAATTGTCCCATCATCAACTACAGTTACATTTTTAGATGCAATTTTTTTTCCAAGAAGATTTGAAAACACAGATATTTTTTTTCTATTAAAATCACCCTCTAGTCCATGACCAATTGCCTCATGGAGAATAATACCAGGCCAACCAGAACCTAAAACAATTGGCATTTTTCCAGCTGGAGTTGGACTGGATTTTAAATTAGTTATCGCTTGCCTTAAAGCATCTTTAGCTTGTTCTTTCCAGATTTTATCAGTAAAAAAATCTATATAATTTTTTCTTCCACCAGCGCCACTTAAACCGGTTTCCATTCTTTTTCCATTATCAACTGTTATAGATATATTTAGTCTGACTAAAGGTCTAATATCACCACAATGATACCCACCTTTCCTTAATATATGAACTGCTTGCCATTCTCCGTGTAAAGAGGCAGATACTTGTTTAACTCTTTTATCTAATTTTCTTGCATATTCATCTATAGATTTTAAAAGTTTTGTTTTTTGCTCTGAAGTAAAGCCATTTAAAGGATTTATATTTGAATAATGTTTTTTATTAGTTCTTAAGGGGTCAATTATTTTTGATTTAGAAGAAGATGATAAAATCGATTTAACAGTTTTACCTGCATTTTTAATACTTGTTTCACTTATATCTGAAGAATGTGAGTATGCAGATGTTTCATCTTTGACAGAACGTAGTCCAAAACCCTTATCTGTTGATGTACTGGCATTTTTTATTTTTTTATCATCATATACATAGCTTTCTGATTGTTTAAATTCTAAGTAGAGTTCACCGTCATCAGCTTTTCTTAACGATTCGTTTACAATTTTTTCTGTTTTTCCAAAATCTAAGCCTTCATTTTTGAAAAAAAGGTCATATGAATTACATGTATTTTTCATAACTTTTCATTTTTATAATAATATAGTTGATATAAATAAATATACGTCTTTTTTTTGTTGATAAAGTTATATTTTCTTTTACTTTATTTGTCTATGGGGAGATTATTTGTG
>Ga0315336_1002385_pt1 | contig 29002 bp, 18 predicted proteins | sample ASW5metaG_FD_204512 | JGI IMG/M metagenome (GOLD analysis project Ga0315336, IMG submission 204512) | Ammonia-oxidizing marine archaeal communities from Monterey Bay, California, United States - ASW #5 | ecosystem: Environmental > Aquatic > Marine > Intertidal zone | place: USA: California... | reverse complement strand
CAGGAAATCCAGAATGCGTTGCATGACTCCGGGATGGCTGCTGGTCATCAGGCACTCAGACGCCAGCTTGCGGACCTCGGGCGTGCCGAACAGTCGTTCGAGCAGCGGATGTTCCTTGTTTCCCAATGCCAGAGTCGTTTCCACAACGAATCGCGGATCCGGCAGCGCGGACAGATTGCCGCAGGCCGTGCTCAGAGCATCGAAAGCGCGCCGCGTACAGTCCCGAATGTGCGCCGTGCTGTGCATTGCCGGCGTCGGATCCGCGGTGGATTGAGAGCAGTCATACAATCGCTGGGTCAGAAATCGCAGCGCGTCCTGAGTTTCGATCCGCAGCTGCTGCCTGTCGGACTGGAGACTTGTCACCAGAGCCGGAATGTGGGCAAACAGCTCGTGGCTGCAAATGAACTCCAGCACGTGGGTTCGCGTTTGTGGATCGGCGTGCTGCACGCAGTGGTTGAATGACGGGAATAAGTGTGCGGAATTGTCTCGAACCAGCGCCAGAGTTTCGTCTGTGAGTTCGGGGAGGTGACGGACGAGGGCCATTCGTCCGCGCGCCGAGGAGTGGTTCAGCAGTGCGCGGGCGGTCGCCGCCTGATAGCGTCGATCATCGAGTTCCAGGGCGGCCAGCAACACGTCGATGGCCTGTACAGTCGATGAATTGCCCAGGAATTGGATGGTTTTTTCGAGTGCCGTGGCCATGACAACGGGCTGTTTCCTCGTCGGATGGACGGGAATTGCCTCCCCGTGGTGGAAATCCCTCACGCCGCGTGTGGTTGCGCGGCGGATGACGATGCTCTATATCGTGCCGCCAGGACTTCCATCTGCAGTCTATTCACGGTCCGGGGCGGCTTGGTCTGCGTCGCTTCCGCTTGATTTCCCGCTACGTCCAGTGAACACTGTTAGCTGGTTTCCAGGCTGGGCCATGTCGGCGGAGCCCGTTGACGTCGCGGTCGATCGCCTGTCTGATGAGGCCGAATAACCGGAGAGCGGAATCATGACCCAACAGACTTCGGCTCAGGACATTCTGGACCGCCATTTTCTGCAGGTCCGCTGTGGAATACTGGACATCGCCGCGACACTCGACCGCATCAACCGAGGTGAGGATGCTCCGTTGCTGGAGCAGGACCAGCGTCTGGACGCGTTCCGACGCGCCCTCGAGATTCTCAATGACGGCGGCACGGATCGGGCCGAGCGGATTCAGATCCTGTTCAGCGACCCCTACGTATCGGGATGGAATCAGTGAGTGTTGGCGGAGCTTGTAGCCGGAATTGGCGGTGTCTCAGAACTCAGTAGAGGTAGGTGACTCATGTATTTCTTCGATCCGCACGTGCACATGATTTCGCGTGTCACGGACGATTATGAGCGGATGGCGCGGATGGGATGTGTCGCAGTCAGCGAGCCGGCTTTCTGGGCCGGATTTGATCGCGGGAGCGCGGATGGATTTCACGACTATTTTCGGCAGTTGACGGAATTCGAACCTCAACGAGCGGCCTGGTCCGGCATTCAGCACTATTCCTGGATGTGCATCAACGCCAAGGAAGCCGAGAACGTGTCGTTGTCGCGTGAAGTGATCAAGATGATTCCCGAGTTTCTGGATCGGCCAGGCGTGTTGGGGATTGGCGAAATTGGATTGAACAAGAACACCAAGAACGAGTGCACGGTGTTTCGTGAGCACTTGGAACTGGCGGCGCAGACGGACGAATTGATCTTGATCCACACTCCGCACCTGGTGGACAAGTACAAGGGCACGCGGATGATCATCGACATGTTGCTGGAAGACAGCCGCATCCAGCCGCATCGCGTGTTGATTGACCATGTGGAAGAGCACACGGTGGGTTTGGCGCGTGAGCATGGATTCTGGTGTGCGATGACGCTTTATCCGACCACGAAGTGCACACCCGCGCGGGCCGCGGACATTCTGGAGATTTACGGCCAGGATCGCATCATGGTCAATTCTGCCGGCGATTGGGGGCCGTCGAATCCGGTAGCGGTGCCAGATTTCATTCAAGAGATGCGGCACCGCGGCAATGCCGAATCGGCGATCAAGCAGATCGTGTACGACAATCCGCTGGAGTTCTTCAGTCAATCCCGCAACTTCCGGTTCACTCCGCCCGACACGGTGCCGGATCAGGAACCGGTGCCGGTGGTCTGAAGCTCAAGCGGCTCAACAGTTGACGCCGCCGGCCGGCTTGCTCAGCGGCAGGGGCGGCAGGCTGTCTTCGAGCACACCTCGGGTGCGGGGCCAAAGCAAGACGGCTTCCACAATCATCCAGGCTTCCAGAGCCATGGCGCCCAGGCCGACGGCGAACAGCAGGTGGGTGTTGGTCCAATGCCAGGGAGCCTGTCCACTGAGCATGGACCACAGCGGCCAGAACCAGCCCGAGTGACCGTTGAACAGATTCCACGTCAGTGCCCAGGCCGGCATGATCAGCATGATCAGCATCGGCAGGGCGGCGAAGACGATCGGTTTCTGTCGGCGATGCAGGTAGAAGACGATGACCATAAAGGCCAGCCCGGCCAGTAATTGGTTTGTCGCGCCGAACAGGGGCCACAGGATCATCCCCCCGGTTCCCGCCGTTTGGCTGCCGGGAGCCGGCAGCATGGCGATGGACGCGCCCAGCACCACGGCGCAACCGGTGGCCGCGTATTTATTGGTGAGCGGTTTCAGACGCAGGGTCTGGCCCAGTTCCTGAATCACGTAGCGTTGCAAACGGGTTGCGGTGTCGAGCGTGGTGGCTGCGAAACTGGCAACCAGGACCGCAATGATTCCGATTGCCAGTTCGAGGGGCAATCCGAGGGCTGTCAGGAAATTGGCGCCGCCTTCCACAAAAGCTCCGACCTTGTCACCCAGGTTGAACTCCTTCCAGTGCATGTCGGTGTTGTACAGGGCCGACCAGGCCGCGTGGCCGGTCAAGGGGGCTCCGTCTTCCGTGGTGGCCGCCTGGTAACGGCCGTCGTTCATTTCGAACTTGCCCATACCCACACCGGCACAGCAGGCCAGGATGACAATCACCGCCAGGCCTCCTTCCAGCAACATCGCTCCGTAGCCCACATATTGCGAGTCGGTTTCCGAGGCGACTTGCTTGCTGCTGGTACCGCTGCTCACCAGGCAATGAAATCCGCTGATGGCACCACAGGCGATGGTGATGAACAGAAAGGGCCAGATCGGCGGAGCGCCGATGGGCATCTCCGAAGCGATGGCCGGCGCGCTGGCGGCCAGCTGGGCATCTCCCCGTAAGCCGGCGACAACCAGTCCCAGGACCAGCAGGCCCAGGGCCACCACCAGTTGATGGCTGTTGATATAGTCTCTGGGCTGCAGCAGGACCCACACGGGCAACACGGAAGCCACGAAGCAGTAGGCCATCAGCACCAACGTCCAGACCACGACGGGGTTGGAAACCGGGAGCGTGATCGGCAGGTAATACACGCCGACCCAGATGGAGCCATACATCAGCAACAGTGCCAGGATCGAAGGCCACAGCAGTCCGGCCCCGCCTCGATAAACCCAGAATCCAATGATCACCGCCAACGGCAATTCAATCCACACGGATAGGACGGATGCTGGATACTTGCTGAAGATCTTGGCGATCACCAGGCCGAAAATCGCCAGCACGATCGTGAGTGCAAAAAACAGGATGAACAGAAACAGCACGCGGGCTCGGGGAGTGATGATCCGTCCGGCGACTTCACCGATCGTCTGTCCGCGATTGCGCAGCGAGACGATCAGGGCTCCGAAATCGTGTACGGCTCCGATGAAGATGCTGCCCAACAGCACCCAGATCAGTGCCGGCAACCAGCCCCAGAACACGGCGATTGCCGGGCCGACAATGGGGCCTGTGCCGGCAATGCTGGTGAAGTGATGTCCGAAGATGACGCTCTTTTTCGTGGGGATGAAATCGGTATCGTCGCGCAACTGTTCGCTGGGTACCGGAGCCTTGGCGTCCAGATTGAAAATTTTGCGAGACAGCCAGCGGCCGTATGTATGGTAGGCGACGATGAAGCCCACAAACGAACCGACGGCGACAAATACCGTATCCATGCCGGGAACCCATTGCAGAACGGACGAGGAACGGCCGCGGGGCCTGCGGTATTCTCCGCTGGTCGCGGCCGGTTGCTTGATTTGATCCGGTTGCGTGGCGTTTTAGGGTAGCGACCGCAGGACAGCCTGACAAGAAGCCCCGGACCAAGACCATGCGGGCGATTCGGGACGGGTCATGACAGCAAGAGTTCCAGGTCCGAGGTCGACAGATTCTGCAGAATGCTGCCGCTGTCCGCCTCGAGGATGGCATCCGCCAGAGTCCGTTTGCTGCGTTGCATTTCCGCGATCTTCTCTTCTACGGTGTTGCGGCAAATGAGACGATAGGCGAAGACCGCTCGGGTTTGACCGACGCGATGGGCTCGATCAATGGCCTGGGTTTCGACGGCCGGATTCCACCAGGGATCGAGAATGAAGACATAGTCCGCCGCGGTCAGATTCAAACCGAGGCCTCCCGCTTTCAGACTGATCAGGAACAGGCCGCACTCGTCGTCGGACTGAAAATGTTCGACATGGGATTCGCGGTCACGGGTCTGTCCGTCGAGGTACTCGTAGTTGATTTCCTGGGCATCCAGGTGCGAACGGACGATGGCCAACATGCTGGTGAACTGCGAGAAAACCAGTGCCTTATGTCCTTCAGCAATCAACTCCGTGAGTCGTGGGCACAAGAAATCGAGTTTGGCGGAACTGGCGTCGATCAGCGATTTGTCGAGCAGTCCGGGATGGCAGGCGGCCTGCCGCAAACGCAGCAGGGCTTCCAGCACGTGCATCTTCGATTTGCGCAACCCCTGAGATTCCACGAGTCCCAGCAGTGATTGCCGGTAGTGCTGCCGCATTTCGTCGTACAGCTGGGCCTGTTGCTCGCCCAGATCGCAGAAGATCGTCTCTTCGAGTTTTTCGGGCAGCTCGCTGGCCACCTGCTGTTTGGTGCGTCTGAGAATGAACGGTTTCAGGCCGCGGGCCAGCGATTGCTGGGCCGACTTGTCCTGACTGTCCGAGACGAATTGACGAAAGGTTGAACTGCGACCAAGCATCCCCGGATTCAGGAACTCAAATATGGACCACAGATCTCCCAGGTGGTTCTCGATCGGTGTACCACTCAAAGCCACTCGGTGGTTCGCGTTGAGCAGCCGAGAGGCCTTGGCGATCTGCGACGACGCGTTCTTGATCGTCTGGGCTTCATCCAGAACGAGATAGTCAAATTTCGTGTCTTTCAACTCCACGATGTCACGGCGGACCGTGCCATAGGTCGAAATGATGATGTGGTAGTCCGAGAACTGTTCCCGCAAGATTTCTCGATCGAGACCGGTGTATTCCAGGATTGACAGTTGCGGAGTGAATTTCTCGCATTCCCTGCGCCAATTGAAGATCAGTGACTTGGGGACCACAATCAGGCTCGGCATCCGTTTCTGCCCGGATTTTTCGATGTCGAGATAATGGTCTTGCAGCACGGCCAGCAGTTGGACTGTTTTTCCCAATCCCATGTCATCGGCCAGACAGCCTCCGAACTGGAATTCACTGAGAAACTGCAGCCAGCCCAGTCCCTCCTGTTGATAAGTTCGCAGTTCGCCGTGAAAGCCCTCCGGTTTTTTCGATGGCTGGATACCGTCAAATGACAGCATTTGCGTTCGCAGTTCCACGAAACGATCATCGAATGCGGTTGTGGTGTCGGCTTGCAACAGTGCGTCGAGCAGTGTGACCTGATGGGTGCCAAAGCGCAGGTGGTCCTCTTCCGTATTGCCCAATCCCGCCAGCAATCCGAACTGCTGCATCCACTCCTCAGGCACAATACCCAGTGATCCGTCATCCAGTCGCACGGTGGTGTCGCCCCGCGACAGGGCCGACAACAATTCGGGAAATGCGACCGACGTGCCGTCGTAGTCGATATCGGCATGGAGTTCGAACCAGTCGATTCCCGTCTGCACGCGGAATTGAAAGCCACCGGTCTGGCGAACGCGTTTGCCATCGGCTCGCACCTGCCAACCTTGATTGATCAGGTGCCTTACGGCGCGGCCCAGGTCCCGAGCTGGAATCTCCACGTCATGACCGCCTCGGCGCTGATCCAGCAGGCGTCGAAAACCGCATTCCTGCAATTGGCTCCACGCCTGGCTTTCGAACTCGCGATTGCGGAGCACACAGCGTCCAGCGTCTCGTTGTACGACGGCCCATTGGTCGCTGGAAGCAGAGATCATGGTCTCCATGTATTCGAGCTGCACTTGTCCCTGCAAACGCTCGAGATTCCAGCGCTGAGATTTGGGTGCGCTGATGACCAGATGTGGTTGAGGTTCGCACTCGACTTCTTCCAATTGCAGTTGCTCAGGAAGAATCAGTCTCGGCAGACAGGGCATATCCAGCAGTTGGTCGATCAACTGGTTTTCGTCTCCGACCGGGATCACGACGGTGTCTCCCTCGGTTCCCAGGCTGGTCCACTCGAAGGCTCCGAAGTCGCGTACTCGGGCGACACGCCCGTGTGCGAAGACCAGGCCACCGGGCACGAGCAACTGGCAATCGGTGATGGCCAGCGTCTGGTCATCGCGTACCAATTCGTTGTAGAGTCTCCAGTGATCCTGATCTTCGTCGCAGGCCACACGCAACGTGAATTCCCAGGGCGGCAGGTCATCCCACTCCAGGATCTCCGGATGTGACTCGCTGGTATTCAGATAGCGGAGACGTCCGGTTTCACAGATCAGGGGCAGAATCAGCTCGCACAACTCAAACGGCACCCGATAGCGGTATACGGCGGCCTGAGTTTCGGTTTGTTGCGCGTACCAGTTGGTTCGCTCGGGAGTGCCTCCGGACAGGTAGGCCAGGATGCGCCGGTCATCACTTCGATCAATGGACTCCGGTTTACCTGGGCGCAATTTGAGCGGCTTGAGTTTGCCCCACTGACCATTGGCGCGCCGTTGCCGCTGCGACGTTTGAATCACGAGCTGTCGCGCAGCACCGCTGTGCTCAATGTCAATTTCGTAAAAGATGTCCCGTTCACGGGTGGGTTGCTTGGTAGAAGATTCCTGGGTGTCCATCTGTTGCCGCAGCTTGTGCAGTTTTGATTCCCAGGGGTTGAGGGGCGTGGACAGCGGCGGCTGCCGTTCGACGGCGGCCTGTCGCGTCGTCGTCTGCATCATTCGGGGCTGGAGCAGGTCGTCGTCCAGGTCGTCGTCTTCATCGATGTTGGTGAGAGCTGAAGGCGGCGTTTCCGTCAGGAACGGCGGGATGTGTCCCGGTCGCGGTGTCGCGGTCAGCAAGCCTCCCTCGTCGACCGAGAGGATGGTGGCCCACAGATGTTTGCAGGCCAAATTGGGCTGCGACTCCGATGCACAATTGCAGTGCATCCGCAGTTCTTCACCGTCACGTGTCAGTTGCGTCTGGTATTCGGAACCGTCACGCACCACGCCGAAAACGTGGTTCTCCATGATTCGAGTGATCGAGACGCGCTCGGCCTTGACGTAAGCGACTCCTCGAAAGCGAATATCCGCACGAAATTTGCTTTGCAGCAGCTCAGCCAGCGTCATTGACGAATCCCTGTCTGTCGAGTGCCGGCTGGTGGGCAACCAACGCCGGCAGTCGATCTTTCCGGGTGGCCCCGGTGAAACATGCTCATTCTTCAGGTGTTCTGAGATTTCCGATCGCATCACCGATCTGCAATCCCGAACGTCACGCAAATCTCGGTCGACCGGGCAGAAGCATTTTCGCGCGGTGGGCGAGATCCCTGCAAGGTTAACGTATTCGAGGCGGATTTGACCAGCCATCGGGGCGACTTTCGTTGTCTGCCGCACGCCTGCGGTTCTCCAAGTGAAAAACCAAGAGCCGGGGTACGGATTCCCAGCCAGCCGGTCTTTTGGTCCAGTCGCTTTCGGTTTGTGATTTGACTAGAATCGTCAGTTGTCCTCCGCATCGAGTGATTCGCGTCAGATTGGTCCGTTGATGAACACGCAGACCGGGCCCCCAACTCCGTTTTCGGGCGGAATTACGCTATTTCCCGAGCGTACGGCGCGGTTGCTGCGACTGGAGATCCTGTTGCAGGTCGTGGGCGTTGTGGCCGCGGTTGTGCGTCACGGATTGACACCACGAACCAGCGACGCGCACATCGAATTGGGGGTGGTTGTCTTCCTGGCGATGGGCGGGATGACCGCTTCCATGGCCCTGCGGCATCACTGGAGCCTGGCAACTCCCACGTTTTTCAGGGCGCAGGGCGGGCTGATCGGTTTAAGCCTGTTGTGGTGTGCGGGCCTGGTGGGCATTCTAATTGTGGGGTCACAGATTCCCAGTTGGAGTGGGCAGACTCTGACTCGGGGATTGGCCCTGGTGCGCTGGTCGGAGTTGCTCGTGGTGTTGCGGGCGCTGTTTTGTGCTGTTCGCGTGACGCGTCGCGTGGCGGCGGTCGGGGCCAGCCCTCCCTTATTGCTGGTCGGCTCGTTTCTGGTCCTGATCGTCATTGGAACAATGCTGCTGATGCTGCCTCGCTCTCGAGCTCTGAATGCCGATGGTCAGGTGCAGACGGCTCCCTGGTCCGTTGCCTTGTTCACGGCGACCAGTTCCAGTTGCGTCACGGGACTGACGGTGGAGCCGACAGGGTCGTACTGGAGCCGCACGGGGCAGACCATCATCCTGTGCCTGTTTCAGATGGGTGGGCTGGGGATCATGACCTGCGGTGCGTTCTTCGCACTGGCGGCTGGCCGGCAAATGGAAATCCGTGAAACCGCGACACTTCGAGATTTGCTGGAATCCGACGCCCTGAGTAGTGCCCGTCAGTTGTTAGTTGCGGTGCTGTTATTCACTCTGGCGGCCGAGACAATCGGCGCCGTGTTGCTGTCGGGGCTGTGGTCTGATTTGCCAGCCAGCGATCGCGTGTTCTACAGCGTGTTTCATTCCGTCAGCGGATTCTGCAACGCCGGATTCACTCTGGACAACGACGGATTCCTCGGACAAGGCACGCGTTGGCAGGTCTGGGGCGCCCTCAGCGGATTGATCATTACTGGTGGGCTCGGTTTTGCAGTTCTGTACAATCTGGCCATCATGGCCGTGTCGCGCTTGCGGCATTTGCAGCGGACGCCTTTGTTCAATCTGGGACGGGGGCACGTTCGGCTGACTCTGGCATCGAAACTGTCTCTGGTGGTCTGTGCCTGGTTGTTGTTGGTCGGAGCGGTCGGCATTTTTCTGCTGGAATCAGCATCTGATACCAGCGGTGGGTCTTTGAGCACGCGAACGGCCGACGCCTGGTTTCAGTCTGTGACGTTCCGCACCGCGGGTTTCCATACGGTGGAGCACGGCCAGATGCATCCCGCCACGAAGTTGTTTGCCATTCTGTTGATGTTCATTGGCGCCGCGCCCGGGTCGACCGGAGGAGGTATCAAGACGGCCTGTTTTGCGCTGTCCATTCTGGCGATTGTGTCCATCCTTCGCGGACACGAGCGGGTGGAGTGCTTTGGCCGTGCGATCACGACCGATCAGATCAACCGGGCCTTGACCATCGTGGCGACCGGCATGGTTGTCGTGGTGTCCTCGACGCTCTTGCTGGTCTTGTTCGAGAGTCAGGCCGACTTGTTCCTGAACCACTTATTCGAGGCGACCAGCGCGTTTGCGACGGTGGGAGTTTCCACGGGGATTACGGCCGAATTGTCCCAGCCCTCTCAACTCGTATTGGTGGTGACGATGTTGGTGGGCCGGATCGGCCCCTTGACACTGCTGTTGGCCCTGACGCGTCGGGCAACGCCCGTGCGGTATGCGTATCCGGTGGAACGCGTGCCTCTGGGATGAACGGGCAATCGTTCCGGATGTTCCGGCGTCACACATCCGCGGGTGACCGTCCCCGGTGATCGGTCGCCGGGCCAGTTTCAGGCTGGATATGACGCAGGGCGACCGGCCGCCAACTTGCCATCAGTTCCCACTTTCGGAGCGGACTGACCGACCTGATCACCGAAGGTACGCTAAGCTTGTGGTGTTCGATCGGCCATGGCTGGATTTAGTGATCGCGTGTGCGCTATTGGGAGACGCTGCGGATGCCGGTAGCCAGTTCCCCCTCCAACGTCGACTGGGAAAAACTGACCGAGGATGTGCTGGGTGACTTATCCGACGGGCAATTGCCTCCGTGGGTGAAGCTCCCCGCGTTGCCGTCGGTGGTGACCGAGTGCATGCAGATTGCCCGCGCACCCGACGTGGCTCCCGTGGAACTGGCAGAACCGATACAGAAGGATGCCGGTCTCACCTGCCTGATTCTCCGCCACATCAATTCCTCATTGTTTGGTTTCCGGCATCCCGCTCGCAATGTGTTCGACGCGGTTGCACGACTCGGCGTGCGGGCGGCGGTCAGGTTTCTGGTCACTTCGACGGTCAACGAGGTGATGAAATCGAGCAAGTCGAAACTGATCAATTTCAACGCCTTCTGGTGTTCCAATCTGGAACGCGCTTTGTTTGCTCGGGAAGTCGCCATATTATTGGGGGCTGACGAGGGGACGGCTTACAGTGCGGCCATGCTCTGCGACTGCCTGTTGCCGGTTGTGACAAACCGATCCGCGGACGATTACGTGGAGTTCATTACCGATCAAGCCTGGAAGAAAGAGCCGATCGTTAACTTCGAGAACGACAGGTTCGGGTGGGACCACAGTATGGCCACGTCCATGCTGTTGCGCGGCTGGAATTTTCCTCCCGAAGTGATCTACTGCACTCGGATGCATCACAGCGGCCTGGAGATTCTGAAGGACGAAGTGGTCGGCACTTCGGCGGCGGCGGCGGTGGCGATTGCCGCATTGCTGCCCGATCAATTGCAACAGGAACCCACGGGGCTTGCCGATCTGACGCGATTGGAATCAGCCTGGCCGTCGTTCAATCTGCACACACTGGCCGAGAAGGTGCACGAGCAATTCCAGGAGCTTTCGCCTGATATCAATAATCCGTTTCCACTGCACCGTCGGCTGCCAAAACTGGAAGAAGCCGTGGATGCCGAGTGATTTCGCTGCTTGAAAACGGGTTTGGTTTGAACAGGGAATGGGCCGGCAGCGGACGGCTGCAATGCCGGCTGCAAGACTGGGCGGTCGCCGGCAGCGGCCCGGCAGCAGGATGGGCCCGGACCGCCGTCGCTACAGGGCCTCACTCATCGCCTCACTCAGCATGTCCCGGGTCAGATCACGGGGAAGTTCCTGGCCGACAATCGACTTGAACTGCACGCCGAGTTGATCGAGGAAGATATCGATGCAGTCCACGAGTTGGCAGTTGCGGACCCGCGATTCGTCGGTCAAGACCGAGGGCAAGGGATAGTCTTTGAATTCCAACACGGTCATGTGAGGCCGCAGGTAGGACGAATTGAACTCCTGTTTGCGGTGTCCCAATGCGAGGTTTTCTTCGGAAATAATGACCACGTCGGCCAGAGTGTCATACAGATTGGCGAAGGGGACGTAACGGATATCCATGGCTTTGGCGGTCTGCTGAGCCAATTTGTCGTCTGGACCCGTCACACTCAGCACGGCTTGACGGCGAATGATGCCGTGGGCAATGGCTTTCGACAGGGCGTTGGCCCCGATCAGCAGCACGTTGCGACGATCCAACGGTTGTTCATTGTCCGCTCCCTTGCCCAGGGATTTTTCGAGCGATTTGAGGACGGCGCGCGAGATGCAATTGTAGGCGTGCCATCCATCCGGGCGTTTCAACAACAGGTCGGCATAGCCACTTTTTTGCACGGAGTCTTCAATCTGGTCGGCGAAATTGCTGAGCAGGTCTCCCACGTGGGGATTGATGATCATGGTCTTGATTTTGAGGATGTCGAGCATCTTGCTCAGCGTTCCCGTGCTCTCCGGCTGCAAAGGCAGGCACCTCAGATCGACGTCGACTTCTTGAAAGCACCGATTGAGAATCTTGATCATGGTGATCGAGGCGTGGCCTGAGCCGATGACTCCCACGAAACGAGTTTTCGGCCCGATGCCACTCCAACCATAGATTTCGTCCAGTTCCCACACAGTGGCTTGTTCGGGATGCGTTTCCATTCCTTTTTCCAGAGCAGCATAAATCCACGGCGATCCGTAGCGTCGCCCCAGCAGGGAAAACGTGATGCCGGATCCACCGAGGCCAATGCCCACGGCTGGTAGATTGCTCTTTTTGCTGACAGCGACCAGCAACGGCCAGGCGGCCTCCAGCGTGGTGGTGGGCCAGGTGAACTTGACCACGTCCGCTTTGACGCCGGCGGCCTCTTCAAAAATCGAGTCCACATTGTTCAAGGGGCGGTCGAGACTGGTGTACGAGACCACGCGTTTGGTGTCGCCGAATCGCGGGATTCTCTTGGCGGTTTCCAGATCCAGTTCGACGTAGGCCGGTCCGGCGACGATCGCGTTGCGCAGCCACTGAAAACGATCTTCGTCAGTGCCTTTCCAGTGCCCTCCATCCTCCACGCGGCGACAGGAGACGAGGATCGGTTTGTCGATTCCAGAGATCATCTCGCCGACGTCGGGTTCTTTGGCCAGGTGGTCGAGGCACAATTCAATCAGGTCGCAATGGCGGGAAGCATTGAGCAGATCGACTTTGGCCAACTTGCGGGACGTGGGGGTAACTGAGATGCAGATCATGAGCGGCGACCCTGTCGTCAGTGGGAGAGAAACCTGAGTGTCGCCATTGTGGGATGCGGACCGAATGAGATCAAGCATCCTTCCTGGTCGCGTAGGAGATCCCAGCGAGCGCGGTCCACGGGTGGGGTGTTTTCAAGCGGTGGGTTTTGGTTTTGAGCTCAGCCAGGAGCGAAAAGATCTTACGGCTTTCCCGATGGCTCGTCCGGTGACCAGTTCTTCGGTGAGCGTCGAGTTTTCGGGCTGGAAGTTCAACCAGATTGCTTGCGAGTAGGGGCCGGAGACTTCTTGCAGCGTTTGATAGAATCCCTTTTCGCGCAGGTCGCGCAACGAACCAGTGTAATGCCCCACGACGTGCCGGCTGAACAGGCCCCCCACCACTTGCACGCCCGTCAATGCCCCTCGTGAGACGGTGCTTACCCGATCCAGCATTTGCATGGTGATGGCCCCCGACACTCCGAGCAGGCTTTGATTCTCCTGTTCAGCGACGCTCCGCATGTCGTTCCAAAACTCGTTCAATTCTGCCTCGGGCAGAATTCGCTTGTAATCCGCGGACGCCAGAGCGCTGCGCGTTTTGTTCAGCGTATCGCGCAACTGATCGACCGACAGTGGCGGCGTGTCAAACAGGTTGGCGGCCTGTCCCGACGCATCTTGCACCGCTTCCAGGATGTCGTCCACATGGTGGATTGTGGAACTGTCGGAAATCAGTCCTTGTTGCTCGAGAGCTTGAGCGAGTTCGCGAACATATGTCTTGGATCCGTAGGCCACGTCGCTGAAGATCGCCATGAACCAGACTGGCGACACGTGCAATGTTGCCAGGCCCGCCAGATCGACGAAGTTCCCGACTGCTTTGCGAGCGATGTAAGTATCGGCATCGCTTGTGCCGGCTTCCGATTCCGTCTCGGAGCCATCACCACGTTTGACGCCACCGATCTGATCGGTCAGGAATCCCAAGGCGTTGTCGACGACGAGTTCATAGGTTTTGGCTGACTGGAAGGATTGAGGGATAAGAAAGGCGGCGGACTCGCGGGCGGCGCCGGCGGCCAGGCCGACGGTGCTGCGTACCGCGCGTTCCGGCAGAGTCAGACTGTAGAGCAGGTAGCGACTGAGAGCGGACTTGGTCTGTGTGATGTCGTCCAGCGGCACTTCGTCGAATCCATCGATCCACACGGCACCGCACTCAGCGCAGCGATCGAGTTCCGATTCTCCGATGGAGACGGCCTTCATGGCGATGCCGCATTCCGGGCACAGACAGTCGCTGTCGGCGCTGTTCGTGCCGGGGTCCGGAAGCCGCACGCTTGTTGCCGGAAGAAATGCACCGTGGCAACGTGAACATTGGAGTTGACCGTCCTCGTCGTCAGAGGACAGCATCGGCGTCTGGCAGCGGGGACACAGCGTCGGATCGCTCATCTGAATCTCCTCGTTCCTGCCGGGTGATATGTGTTTCCGCCAACGCCGATCAATTGGGGGCAGATTTCAGTTTCTCCACGGATTTCCGACGCTGTTCAATAATCGCCAGCGGTTCCGGGAGGCAGACGTCCGGATCGACAAACCTGGCCAAATCGCGCAAGGCGATGACGCGGTAGCCGTTGAGCGACAGGAACTTCATGTACAGACGGAATTGATCGGCTGGGGTGTGGACCCAGGGATGTGCCCTGTCGGGCACGCCGTGGAACTGCAGGACGGCGATGCGATGATTGCGAGCCTGTTCGACGGCGCGTTTCAGGTCGGCCAGCGTCCAGTCGGGACGCGCGTCACCGGCCGTTGGGATCAGCAGCGGATGGTCGCGACCGGGTTCGTAGGCCACGCCACGTCCGGATTTGTATGGGAACTCGGGTTCGCCACCGCGGCGGGCGAAGCGAATTCCCAGTGCGTTCAAACGCGGCAATGACTGCACCGACCATTGGTTGCCAGGATAGGCGAAACTGGTTGGTCGCGGGATTTCGTACTGGCAACACCGAACATTGATGGCTTCCAACTGATCGCACAGGTCGCGGACTTTGGTGATGTCCTTGTGATCTCGAGTGTGGTTCCCGATTTCAAATCCATCATCGTGCAATTGCCGAATTTCGGACCAGGTCATGTAGTCCTGTTTGTTGGATTTGAATTCGAACCCTTCGGTGATGAAGAAAGTGGCCCCGAAGCCGTAGTCCAGTAGAATCGGCCGGACGACACTGAAGTGGGATTTGACGGAGTCGTCAAACGTGAGGACGACCAGCTTGTCGCCGATGGGTTCCAATTCGGCGGCTCGAGAGTCCGTGACAACCGCCGCCAGGAAGACCAACGCAATCCGTGAAACCGCAGGAGTGGCTTTCATCGCGGGTGACTTTCATTTTTCCGGAGACCGAATCGCTGTCAGGCGTCCGCGAATAAACGCTTGATGGGAGTGCCGTTGCTGTAGGCCAGCGGTCGTCCGATGGGAGTGATCTGTTCCTGAGCGTAGTCAATTCTCAGCACTTTGAGAATCGTGGCATACAGGTCAGCGATGGGAATCGGATCTTGCGGCTTCTGACGCTGGCCGCTGGGGTCGGTGCTGCCGATCACAATTCCATTTTTCAGCCCGCCGCCACCCAGCAGGCAAGAGAATCCGTTGGGCCAGTGATCGCGTCCATCGAGTTTGTTGATCTTGGGTGTTCTGCCAAATTCGCCCACACACAGGACAACAGTGGACGACAGCAGTTTGAATTCTCGCAGGTCCTGGATCAGGCTGGAAAGTGCGGGGTCCAACTGCTCTGCCTGTTGGGCATGTCCTTCGAAATTATTCGCATGGGTGTCGAACCCTCGCAGCGTGACTTCTACGGCTCGGACTCCTTCCTGTATCAGGCGTCGTGCCGCGAGGCAGCCTCGCCCAAACCGTGAGTCTCCATAGCGTTCCAGGGTCGCTGGAGATTCCTGTTGCAGGTCGAGTGCGGCGAGTTGTTTGGATTGCATCATCGTCAGCGCGCGTTCGACCGTGTGTTGGTGCAGTGTCTGGTCGGCCTGTTGTTCGCGCCCCTTGCGGAACGAGCGGGTTACGATGTCCAGATTACTCAGCCGCCTTTGCTGTCGATCTTGGGCCACCCTGGGCTGCATGTTGCGCACATTGCGGCCGGGTTCAAAGATGCGGAAGGCGTCCAGTTGGTCTCCCAGGTATCCGCCTCGGGCCGGCCACCGTGAGTTGCCCAACGAGATGTGTGATGGAATCTTGAGATCGGGATTGGGCAGTTCCTGAGCGGCAATGGCACTGACCGACGGATGAGTCAGCGTCGGATCCGGTCGGTATCCGGTTTTGACGTAGTAGGTACCCCGGGCATGATCGCCTTCTTGTGAAACAAGTGAGCGAATGACCGACAAGGCGTCGATCTGCTCCGCGACTCGAGGGTACAGATCGGCGATATGCAACCCGGGTGTGCGTGTCTTGATGGCTTGCGTGGGGCCGCCCACCAAGCTGCCCGGATGCGGGTCCCAGGTTTCCAGTTGGCTGGGGCCTCCGCCCATCCAGAGTGTGATCAGCGATTTGGGGCGCGCATCTCCGAGGATGCTCGCGGATCGAGCATCCATCGGCGGCAACAGCAGTGAGACTCCCAGTCCGCCGGCCAGTCTCAGCAATTCGCGACGGTTCAGTTCTGCGTGTGTCAGGGATGCGCTCCCCATTTTCGCGTCTCCGAGTTCATAAGTGTCGATTAATGGTTCCAGGAGAATTCGGGAGTGTTGAACAGTGCCCAGAACAGGTCTTCCACAACGCGTTCCCGCTCGGACTTGTTGCGGGCCAGTTGCAGTTGTCGGACGAAGTGATCTCGTTCGGCTGGGTCGGGCCGGCGCGTCAGGCAGACCAGAAAGCTGGCGTCCACACAGTCAGTTGCTGATTGTGTCATGTTAGCGATGCTACCCGCTGCATTGAACAATCCGACTCGAGTGGCCTCGTTCGTGATCTTACCGTTCATTCGCAACAGAGCCTGCGGAATAGTCCCTGTGCGTTGTTCCAGTTCGCGGTCACCCAGGTCACCGTACTCGTCGATGAATTCGCGTTCGCTGAAAAATCTCTTGAATCGAGTCAGCAAATGAGACTGCTGGTCGATTGTCCGAATCGACGACGCCTGAAACATGGCTCCGATTACCTGATCTGGTCGCAGGCGGACCAAGGGGAAAACGGCCCATTCGGCCTTGAGTTGCTCCAATTCCAGACTGCGGTTTTCCGGATGACGGGAGTCCAGGCGAAAAGCGTCGCTGGCGGCGATGACCTGAATCAGTCGCTTGAGATCATATCCGTGTTCGCGAAAGTCCTGACCGAGCACATCCAGCACATCGCGTGATGTGTCGTCAGGATGTGGCAGGTCGTCGACGGGTGACAGGTAGGCCGCGCCGAACAGCAGGCCCCAGACGCGGTTCACAGTCGCCCGTTCAAATCTGCGATTCTGAGGGTGCGTGATCCAGCGTGCCAACTGCTGGCGGCGGCTGCCTTGCTCGGGTAACCATTCGGGGTGAAACGGCACGCGAGGCGACACGACGCGTTTTTCCAGCGTGCTGCGGTCTTCGACTTCAAACTCCACCGTTTGCTTGTTCCGCAGCGCCCGATTTTCGATTCCGAATAAACCGAGCGATGTTTGGCCAAAGTAGGCAGTCAATCCTTCAAAGTCGGCTTGTTTCCACGCATCGTCAAAGGGGTGGTCGTGACACTGTGCGCAGTCCATGCGTTGTCCCAGAAACATGCGGACCGTTCGACTGGCAAGTTTGGCTTCATCGAGATCTTGGTTGGCATAGGCGGCAATAACGAAATTCGTCGCCGGCTGGCCGGTCCATAGTCCTTCGGCGGTCAGCATTTCACGAACAACCGCGGCATAATCTCGGTTGGCGATGAACTGTTGTTTCAGCCATTCCACGAATTGGTCCCTGCGGTAAACAATAAACGTGCCCTCGTCGGTGCCGACAAGACTCCGCGCAAAACGCTCGGCGAGAGCGTCGCCGTAGCGACTGTCGCTCAACAGCTGAGCTGTCCAACGCCGCAGGCGGAGCGGTTGCGCGTCCTGTTGAAAGCGTCGGACTTCTTCCAGCGACGGGGCTGTGGCGTGCAGAGCCAGAGACAAGCGTCTCAAGGTTTGCAGTTCCGTGGCGGGTTTGGCAGGTTGCAGGTCGAGTGCCGACCAGCGGTGCCTCAGTGCGTCGTTGAGTGTGCGGACCGATTGATCGAGATCATCCGCTGGTTGCGACGTGATGGGTGACGTGATCGGGTCAATGGGAGACCGAGCCGCCCAGGCCACGATGACGCAGATCAGCAGGATCGGTACAATCAGTATGCGATGGCGTATCATGGCCGCAGAATGACTCCGGTCTGACGGGGACGGCTGCAGGGGCCGATATGCCCCGAAGTGATCGCTTGGTCTTTGATGATAGCATGTTCATAACCGCAGCGGGCGGCAACCGGTGCCGGGAGCCGCGTTTGGCCCTTGGGTGCCGGTGTTGTGCATCGATGAGCCTGGCGGACGGTGCCGAGTCTCCCAACTCCGAGTCTCCCAACTCAATGTTACCTCGATTCGCACGGTCAGGTTTCGCGGACTTCGTTGAAACCCGCAACCTTTTGGTAGGGTATGTTTGATTCGTCAGAGAAATGTTGCGTTGGATCGGTGCGTTGCGCCGCGGGGAACGACCGGCCACTGACGATTCTGAGTCGGCTGATCGCCGACAGGATTCCCGCTGTGATCCGGTTCAGCGGCTGGAAGGCAAGTGATGCGAGTTGATTCGGTTTCTATCGAGGCCTCCAGTACGCCGTCTCCGGAAGTGCCGGCCGATGGCAGCGACATACGATCCGGCTTCTCAGCCGGCGCAGAATCCGATGCGAGCCGTCAAAACGCGACCTGTGAAACGCACGCCGTGTGTGGCGATCCGCTTCCGGTTCCCATTCCCTGGCGGCATCCGGTGCGGTGTTTGTTGTGGTTGATTGGAACCGGATTCGGGTTGGTCAGTTTGATCGTGCTCCTGGCTGTGGTCGCCGCCATCCCGATTGTGAATCTGTTTGCTCTGGGTTATCTGCTGGATGTCGAGGGCCGCTTGGCGCGCACGGGGCGATTTCGCAACGGTTTTCCACTGGTTCCGCTGGCGGCGCGGTTGGGCCAGGTGGTGATTGGCTGCTGGTTGTGGATCATGCCCATCCGCATCCTGGCCAGCCTGTCTGCGGACGCGGAGATCATTGAATTGGGAGGGAGATCGACGACGGTGTTGCATGCTGTGACGATCGGTGTCGCTGTGGTCGTGGGGCTGCATTTGTGTTTGGCGCTGGCGCGCGGCGGCCGATTGACAAATTTCTTCCGGCCTCTGCGGAACCTGTTGTGGCTGCGGTCCGAGTTGAAAGCGGGCGTGTATCTGAGCATGGCGGAACGCCGCCTGCGGGATGTCTTCCACGCACTGGGTGTCCGTCGCCATTTCTGGCTGGGGTTGCGTGGTTTCGTGGGCACACTGATCTGGTTGATCCCTCCCACGGTCTTGTTCGCCGCTGCCGAGCGTACAAAAGGCGGGCAGATTCTGGTGAGTATCCTGGGAGGCCTGATGCTGGTCGTGGTCTTGTGCCACCTGCCGTTCTTACAGGCCCAGTTTGCTGCCGAGAATCGTCTACGAGCATTGTTCGACTGGCGTACGGCCAGGCGTCGGTTCCGCCAGGCCCCGCTGGCTTTTTTGATGGCGCTTGTGGTGCTGTACGCACTGGCCACTCCGCTCTACCTGGCGAAAGTGCGGTTGCCGCCACAGGATGCGATGTGGCTGCTGACCGTGGTGTTTGTTGCCAGCATCTGGCCGACGAGGCTGATGGTCGGGTGGGCCTACGGTCGTGCTGTCCTCCGCGGGCAGCCTGTGTGGCCGGTGTGGATCTGGTTGAGCCGATTGCTGATGGTTCCGCTTGTTTCGCTGTTCGTGATCCTGCTGTTCTTCACCCAGTTCATCGATGAGCACGGAAAGTTGGCCTTGTTCGAACATCACGCCTTACTGCTACCGGTTCCGTTTTGAGTTGTGACACGTCCAACGGTTTTAGCTCCGCCGGACCTTGAGCCATTGACGGTCCAGTCGCTGCGGCGACACCTTGACACAGGTGCCCAGTTCCTGTGCAAACAAGCTGACGCGGTATTCTTCGAGCATCCAGCGATAGGTTGTGAGTTCCGGGTCATAGACATGCGTTTCATGATGGACGGCCCTCACTTCCAGCATTTCGGATCTCCGCCGGGCCAACTCGGGACGAGTGGAATCGTCCCGGGTGATGCCCCCCGTAGACAGTTTCGTGATGCGTCTCTGAATCGCCTGAAAGTAGCGGGGAAAGTGTCGCAGCCATTCCCATGGCGTTTGGATCAAGAACCGCTCCGGCACGAGTTCGCACAACTGCTCGTGCATGTCGTGGACGGCCTGTTGCCATTGGGGGGCTTGTGCGTGTTCCAGATCCGCGCGCGTCGGATGGAATGCTTCCAGGATCGCAAGTACCAGTTGCGTCACGTCCTGAGTCGCCACGCTGATGCGGTTTTGGCCGTGTACGAGCCAGGATTGATACTGGTTTTGATTGCGCGGCATTTCACGATCGGGTCGACAGGCGCGATCGGCAATCAGTTCAGTGATTTGCGGTTCCAGCCGACCCATTTCCGGAATGCCTGCTGCCAATAGAGTCATCCGGCTCATTTGCGGTGCTCGCTTTATCTGCGCGTTTAGTTTCTTTTTCGACGCGATGGCGAACAGACGTCGCAAACCGAGGCGCGTCATGTACTGAGCATCTGCGTTGTTATCGACGAGCATCAGGCTGACATTCTGCCCTCGATCAACGAGTGCGGGGTAGGAAATCAACTCCACACCGTCTCGGCGGATTGTGACGTGCTGCGGCAATTCGATGTCGGGCCAATCTGTCAGGTCCGAGCGTTGCCAGTCGCCGAAACTGTCATCAACCATCCGCTCCGCAGGATCAGAAATGATCTCTCGCCTCAGGTCTTGCACGTCTCGTCCTGCCCCCAGAGACACACCCTGCGCATCGACGACGCGCACATTCATTTGTAGATGTTGTGGCAATTTTTCGAGCTGGAATGCGCTGCTGGACAGTGGCTCACCCGAGATGCGTGACAGTTCCTGAGCCAGACTTTCGTGCAGATTACCTTCACCAAAACTCAGTCGCGGAAGAATGTCCCGTACGGTTTCCATTACGGGGACGAATTGGCGACGAACACGTTTGGGGAGCGACTTGATCAGGCAGACGATCTTCTGTTCGAGCAAGCCGGGCACTAACCACCCCAATGCGTTGGGGTTCAGTTGCCCCAGTGCGGCAGCTGGAACGGTCAGGGTGATCCCGTCGTCGTCTTTGCCGGGTTCCAGTCGGTAATCCAGGGGAAACCTGGAGTTTCCGATCTGGACGGTGTCCGGAAAATCGTCGGCCGAAACCGGTGACTCTTCCTGACGCAGCAAGTCCTGCTTGTCCATGAACAACAGACGATCATTTTCGCGTTCCGCCTGACGTCTCCATTTGCCAAATCGCGTTGCGTCGAACACGTCATCAGGCAGCCGCCGATCATAAAACTCAAATCGCTCCTCATCTCGCTTCAGCAAATCCATCCGCCGGGACTTGGCCTGGAGCTGTTCCAGATCCCGTTCGAGTTTTCGGTTATGAACAAGAAACGGTGCCTGCGAGTCCCAGTTGTGTTCGACAAGTGCGCTGTGGATGAAGATCTCGCGAGACACTATTGGATCGACGGGGCCATAGGGCACGCGTCGCCGTTCCACAATGGGCAATCCCCACAGACTGATACGTTCGAAGGCCATCGTCGCTCCAGCAGCGGGAATCCAATGCGGTTCGGAGTAGTTGCGATTGACCAGATGCGCGGCGAGTTGTTCCAGCCACCGGGGATTGATTGCCGCGACGGTTCTTAGGTAGCGTCCGCTGGTTTCGATGAATTCAGCGGCCATCACCCAGCGTGGTTTCTGCTGCGCCAGTGACGATCCAGGCCACAAACGCGCTTTGCCGCCGCTGGCAACCGTGTAGTCACCGGTTTCTGATCGCAGAGCCACACTGCTCAAGAGTCCCGTGAGCAATGCGCGGTGAATGGCCTGCTGGTCGTCAGTCCGCGGGCCCAGTTGCCAATGCATCGATCTGGCGGTTTCCAGCAATTGCAGATGCACATTGGCCCACTCTCGCAATCGTGTGTGCGACAGAAACCGCGCCTGACACATCTTGCGCAGTCTGTTCCGCGAAAGTTGACGTTTTTGCTGCTGGTAGAAATCCCACAGATTCAGATAGGTCAGAAAGTCGGACTCGGCATGGACGAACGGTTCATGTGCCTGGTCGGCGGCTTGTTGCTTGTCGTGTGGTCGGTCACGTGGATCACGGACTTCCAGGGCCGCGGCGATGATCAATACTTCGGGGAGGCAGTTCTCTTCGTGGGCGGCGTGGATCATGCGACCAATCCGCGGATCGACGGGCAGTCGACTGAGTTGATGACCCAGTGGCGTGATGCACCGCTTGTGATCCAGTGCGGTCAATTCGAACAGCGTCTTATGACCAGCGGTGATGGCTGTCGGCTTGGGACGATCCAGAAAAGGAAAGTCTTCAACGTCACCTAATCCAAACGACTGAAGTTGCAGGATCACTGCGGCCAGGTTGCTGCGCTGAATTTCAGGCATCGTATACGGCGGACGACTCTGGAAATCTTGTTCGCTGTAGCAGCGGATGCAGATTCCGGGTCCCAGCCGGCCGCAGCGCCCGGCCCGTTGCTGAGCCGACGCTTGTGATATCGGCTCGATCGGCAGACGTTGAATCTGTGATCTTGCGGAATAGCGGCTCAACCGCGCTGTACCCAGGTCGACCACATAACGGATGCCGGGCACAGTCAATGAGGATTCAGCGACATTGGTGGCGATGACGATGCGGCGTCCAGGATTGTCACGGAAGATCCGGTTCTGTTCCTTGATCGACAGTCGTGAATACAACGGCAGGACTTCAGTTGCCTGCGAGCGTTGAAGTTCAGCCGTCGGCCGGGCGCGGAGCAGTTTCGAAAGCTGATGAATATCACGCTCGGTTGGCAGGAACACCAGAATGTGTCCTTGGTCAACTGCCGACAATTCATCGATCGCTCTGACAATCGCTAGTTGCCAGTCCTCGTCGGAATCCGTTGTGTCTTCGATGGGCCTGTAACGGACTTCAACGGGATAGCATCTTCCAGAGACCTCGACGATCGGAGCAGAGATACCCGAGTCACTGAAGTGCCGACGAAAGCTCTCGGAGTCGATGGTTGCCGATGTGATGATCAGCCGCAATTCAGGACGACGTGGCAACAATCGCTTCAAATAGCCCAGCAGGAAGTCAATGTTGAGACTGCGTTCATGAGCCTCGTCAATGATGATTGTGTCATATTGATTCAGGAATCGGTCCTGGCGGGATTCGGCGAGCAGCACACCGTCGGTCATCAGTTTGATATAGCCGTCCGGACTGGACGTGTCGTTGAATCGAATCTTGAATCCAACGTCCCGACCGACCGGCGACTGAAGTTGCTCGGCAATCCTGGAAGCGATTGATCGAGCCGCGATGCGACGGGGTTGGGTGTGGCCGATCAGACCGTTAACTCCCCGTTTGGCCTGCAGGCAAATCTGTGGAAGTTGTGTGGATTTTCCACAACCCGTGTCCCCACAGACGACCACCACTTGGTGTTGCATGATGGCTTGTGCAATTTCATCGCGACGAGCGTTGATGGGTGTGTCTTCGCAAAACACCGGGTGCGGCAACAAGCGTTCACGGTTTCGTCGACATTGAATCGAGTCGCTGATCTCGGTGGCCAGCCGTTCCGTTTTCTGCTGCCAGTCACGGCGGTCGGCTGGCGTACGCTCCAGCGAACGCAGACGTTGCCGAAAGCGATAGCGCGCTGGCTGCATTGTCTGGTCCACCAGCTTTCGCAAATCTGAAAGAGATGTCGTCATGGTATGTGTCATTCCGTTTGGCATGACGGTCAGGAATCACGAGGGCCCGCGTCTGACGAACATTGTTGATTTGGCAATCCCGTAGTTTCGGCCCACACAGGGGCTCGGTGAGAATCGTTTGTGTCGTTGTACTCGAGGACAGACCATCTATTGATCTGGGACGGCTGGGCTGATTGGGATCGCATGGATCGGGAAGGCCGTGCATGATCCTCAAGACGGGTGGTCGATGCCGATCTCTGGAGATCAGGTCTTCCTGAATTGTTGCGGGTGGTGCGATGCTTCCAGTCAGTATCTGGGATGGAATGCGATCGCCCTGGAACCGCGACGCGACCTCGGTTTGGACAATAATGGATCGGCGCAGGGGATCTGTGCGCACGTTGACCATGCGCGGGGCTTGGTGGGCGGCCACTCCGTGGCGCGCAGCGGTTGGCCGCCATGGGGTCGCGCATCATTTCCGAGGCCGCGGACGGTGCACAGGGGTTGGGCGCCGGTGTGATCCGGCGTCGCAAGTGGGTAATCGGTTGCATGGATCATGCCACAGTGAGGTGACACGGCATTGTTAAGTTATGTAGCTATCGGGACTTGGGATTCAAAATGTTCGGTTGGTCCGCTGTGGTGATGTTCTCCCGTTGTGTTGGCGTGGACGGGGTTCTGGTTGCTGGGCCGTTGGAGTATGATGGGAATGTCGATCGATGTTCCGTTTTGGCGGAAATCGGATAAAAATGGCAACTGTGTCCAACCTGAGGGGCTTGCCGGACGTAATGCATCGCGGTTCATCGAGAAATCGAGGTCATATCATGTCCATTCCCACAGATCAACAAGACGAAAACAAGGCGGCTCTGAATGCGACAAACGCTGCTGCCGATGCGACGAGTGGTTCTCCCAACGAATGGAGTGTTGCCAGTGACGCTCGCTTGATCGAGGTCGTGCGTCAGGGGGACACAGATGTATTCGGAGAACTTGTCAATCGCTATGAGCGGCGGGTGATGCGGGTTGTGTTGCGTTTTGTGGACGATTTCGAGTTGGCTCGCGATCTCACACAAGACGTCTTTCTGCGAGCGTTTCAGCGACTTCACCAATTCGACGCATCGCGCCGATTTGGTCCCTGGTTGTTTCGGATCGCCGTCAATTTGACTTTGGATCATCTGCGTCGACAGAAGCGTCGCGGGTGGTGGAAGCTGTTCAGCGAGGGATCGTCCGAGCGGCCGATGGATCCTGCGGAAAGCGATCCTCGAAATCACTTGGAGTTGCGCCAAGAGGTTCAGGCGACTTTGGAACAGATACCGGAAAAATATCGGACCGTGCTGGTGTTACGCGATTTGGAGAATTTTCCGACGTCGGAAATTGCTGCCATCATGGATCGGAAGGAAGCGACCATCCGTTGGCGGCTCGTCGAGGCCCGGAACCGTTTTCAACGATTGTGGGCCAAGCGGCAGGGGTGGACGGACGCCGGCGTGGAAAGTGAAGGTCAGGCCGATGAGGTGTAATTGGGACAAGTCGGAACTCGCGATGCTGATTGGCGATGATGGTGATTTGGAGCAGCGAACGGCTGTGAGGCAGCATGTGGATCATTGTCAGGAATGCCGTGTGCATGTTCAGCGGTTGCGTCGCAGTCAGCAGGCCTTGCAGATTCTGCAGCCGGCTGGAGAGTTTCCCAGTGATTACCGAACAGTTCGGTCGAACGTTCTTAACAGTTTGCGGACGGATCAGTCTTCGGCTGACGTTCGGCGGTTCAATCAGTTAGTGGCTTCGATCGCGCTGGCGGCGGGTTTGTTGGCTGCAGTCTGCATTTCGAATACCGCGCGTTTGAACTCCCTCGATCACAGTCCCGTGGTCGTGGCTCCGTTTTGGGAGAATGCTCAGCCTGGCTTGCAGGCGGCACCGGCGTCGCGAACCGCGGTTTCGTTTCCTGGCCGGAGCGGTCTGGATTCGGTACGGGAAACCCCGGGTGTTCCCGATGCGCGTGCCAGCGACCGTTTGCGCAGACAGTGGGCGATCTTTTCCGGATTCTGATCGGAAGTGACGGCCAGCGATTGGATTTGCGAACGGGTCTCGTTTAATCTGTCTTGTGGGCCGCGTCGTCCGCAGAACGACGACCGATTCTTTTGGCGGCCCCGACTCTTGTCGCGCGAGTACAGTCCATGCCGATTTTCGAGTATCGATGTTGCGAGTGCAACCAGCAATTTGAGCAGTTGGTGCGTTCCAACGATCAGGTCAAGTGTCCGGGCTGCGCGTCACCGCGACTCGAAAAACTGCTCAGCGTTCCTTCGGGTCATGTGGGTGGCCAATTGCCGCTGGCCTGCCCGCCCCCATCCGCGCCACCCTGTGGGCCGGGGTGCTGCCGCATCCCGTGAATCTTGAGGATGATTCGAGTTTCCAGGGTCGAGTCCGCTGAACGCCCGGAGGCACTTGCTCTGCTGTTCGGGCATCTTGAACAGGATGAGCGCGATGCCAGTGTTGCTGAGGTCGTGCAGGCAGAAGCTGATGGAAACTTGAGTCTGGATGGATTGCTCCTGGCCCGTTGTGGCCAAGAGTCCGTGTCCTCACTGCTCTACATCAGCCAGCCCGATCGATCGGCCAGCATCGTCTTGCCACATCTGGTCATCGAAGAACCGGACGCCTTGCGGGTGGGGGACTCCCTGATGCAGGCTTTGACTTCCGACGTCGATCGGTTGGCGGCCACCTATTCCCAATGCCTGTTGGATCGCTCCGAATCTGCGGCGGCCGGATTGCTGCAACGGCACGGCTTTCAATGTGTAACGCAGTTGGAGTTTCGTGGATGTGACTTGGCACAACCACTTCCGCTGCCCTCTCGCAAACTCCGAACCACTGTTTACGCATCGCTGAGCAACCATGCGGATTTCGTCTCGGTCGTCGAGTCCACCTACCGTGACAGCCTGGACTGTGTGGCCCTCAGAGGTCGACGCTCGGCGGAGCAAGCACTGGAAAATCATCGCAGCGTGGGGATTTTTGACCCCGAATTGTGGACGCTTTATGCGATCGACAACCGCTGGATTGGAGTGCTGTTGGTCAATCGACAGCCGGAACAGCAGGGAGCCGAAGTGGTCTATATGGGAGTCGTTTCCGACCAGCGCGGCCAGGGGTTGGGGAGTGACCTGTTGTTAACCGGGATGCGCCAACTTCAGGACGCCGGCATCAAACGCCTCTTTTTGGCAGTTGATGCCGAAAATCAATACGCGACAGCGATTTACGACCGCCTGGGCTTTCTGCCATCCACCACCAAAGATGTGTGGCTGCGGTTTCATCCTCACCAGTAATCGACAGTTTGTGCACACCGCCGCGTGGGGGACAGATAAAATCTGACATGACAGATTCCTCTGTTTCCGGCGAAAAGCTGCGGGAATTGTCCGGCCCCCTCGGCAGGCGGTGGCAGAAATCGTTGATTACGTTTGACACCTGTTCCCGGCTGGCTAGTATCGGCGTCACTGAGTGAGTCACTCGACGATCAGAATTGAGTCTGTTGGTCGAGTCCTATCTGTTGACTTTTGATTCGCCATCTGCGGTTCATCGCGCTTGGCTGCTGCGCGGCATCTGCCTTGACCGGCTGCCTGCGCGGGAGCATTTCGGTGAGTTGTCTGATGGTGCACTGGGGGGTGCAAGATGCAGCCCGATACGGTTGCGGTGGAACGGCGCCGAACGGATGGAGCACTGCGGGAGGAACTACAGCACCGCATCGGGGCGGCGGCGTTCAACAACTGGTTCCATGACGGTGTCCAGTTTCAATTATCGGCTGAACGCGTTGTGGTCGGTTGCAACAGTCCGTTCATGATGAACTGGCTGAAAAAGAGGTTTCGCGCCGACATTCAAGAATCCGCAGTCTGTGTCCTGGGGGCGGATGTCGAGATATCGTTTGAGGTCGTTGCTCAACCCGTTTCGAGTCATTCAGCGACGCGTCCCAAGAGTGACCTGGCTGTGACTGACTCGGCTGAACGGTCCGCCAAGCCGCGTCGAAAGATGTCATCGCAAACGCCTCGACGTCGATTGGCCGACATGGTTGATTTTGTCGTCGGTCCTTCCAACGAACTGGCCTGGACTGCGGCACAGGCGGTGGGCGCACATCCGGGACGGTGTAACCCGTTGTTCCTGCATGGCGGTGTGGGGCTGGGTAAGACTCATTTGCTTGAGGGAATCTATCGAGCTCTGCGCAGGAACTTCCCAGCCTGCCAGTTGATGCTCTTGACGGCCGAGGAGTTTGCAAATCACTTTACCAAGGCGATGCGCGAACGGTCCTTGCCGTCATTTCGGCACCGCTTTCGAAGCGCGGATATTCTGATTGTTGACGACGTTGACTTCCTGAACGGAAAGATGGTGATTCAGGAGGAGTTTCTGCATACGTTTCAGCAGTTGGAAAGCTACGGTCGACAATTGGTTCTGGCTTCGAATCAGCATCCCCGACTCTTCAGTCGCTGCAGCGACGAACTGATCACGCGGTTTCTGTCGGGAGGTGTCTACCGGATTGAACGGCCGGAATTCGATACACGTATTGAGATTGCCAAACGCAAACTGAAACGTCTGGAGACGGAGGTGACGCGGGAGGCACTGAAATTCGTCGCCCAGCGGTTTGTCAACAGTGTTCGTGAGCTGGAAGGCGCGTTGCATTCGCTGAGTACGTATTCCCAGATGACGGGTCAGCGGGTCGGAATGGCTGCCGCTCAAAAAGTTTTGGCGGATCTGGAACGAGATTGCGTCAAAGTGGTCCGCGTGCCGGATGTGGAACGGGTCGTGTGTCGGATGTTTGGAGTCGTTCCCGAACAACTGCGGTCTGCCAGTAGACAGCGGACCGTCAGTCAACCGCGGATGCTGGCGATGTTCCTAGCGCGAAAACACACCGATGCCGCCTATAGCGAAATCGGACGGCACTTTGGGCGCAATCACAGTACGGTCGTCTCGGCCCAGCGCCGTGTTGAAGATTGGATCCAGGAAGACCTTCCGGTGCGATTGGCTTCCGGAACCTGGCCACTCAAAGAACTGATGCAGTCACTGGAGCACGAATTGCGGGCGAGCTAGCTTCGGTGAACTGACAGGCCCGGTCGTTCATTGAGTCCGCCCACCGGTTTGAGTCGGTGGATACTGGGCCTGGACCGGACGGCCGTTGGTCGGGCTGGAATTTCCGGTGCCAGGTATCGCGGATCCCAGGCCACTGTTTTGTCGACGGATTTCTTCCTGGAACTCGCGGAGCGAGTCGCTGTACGCAGCGCTGTTGCTTCCACTGCCGCGGCCTCCGAACTGCGGGGCCTGCGACACGCCCCCTGTCAGACCTTGCGGATGTTGGCCGGAACTCCCGAACGCGGTGACATTCTGGCGGCCAGGCAAGGGACTGTTGATGTGCGGCGCGGTATTTCCAGCTGAGATTGGAGTCTGTGGGTAACCCGGGGCCGCCGCCGTGCCGTTTCCGGTGATGTTCTGCTCGATGCGGGGGGGGTGTCCAGCGTTGGGGCCGGATCGTGTCGCCCCGGGCGACATGGGAAACAGTCCACCGGTCGCCATGCCAGCC
>Ga0315336_1002384_pt1 | contig 29005 bp, 28 predicted proteins | sample ASW5metaG_FD_204512 | JGI IMG/M metagenome (GOLD analysis project Ga0315336, IMG submission 204512) | Ammonia-oxidizing marine archaeal communities from Monterey Bay, California, United States - ASW #5 | ecosystem: Environmental > Aquatic > Marine > Intertidal zone | place: USA: California... | reverse complement strand
ATTAACGATACCTGGGTTTAGAAGGCCTACCAGAACATGGCTATCTTTGAGGTCGGCAGCAAGAACGACGCCAATTAGGTTAACCGCGGCTTTGCTTGCTCGATAGAAATACTGTTCGCCGCGGTTCTTGGTTAGAGTCTTGGAGCCGAGTCCACTAGTAATGATAATAATCTTCTTTTGGTTGCTTAGAGCGACGCTCTTTCTTAATGAAGCTGATACGGCTAGAGGACCGTAGACATTAACGTCAGTGACACGTCTAAACAGCGCATAGTCAAGATTTCCTAGCCGTTGCTGTGATTCTGGACCGAACATACCGGCGTTATTTATTAATACGTCAATTGGAATGGCCTCATATTTAGCTTCAATCGCCCGCAGGTCCGACTCATTTGTAACATCAAGTTTTTCGATATTCACATTTCCGTATTTTTTGCCAAAAGAATTTAGTTGACTAGCTGTATCTGGATTTCTGCAGGAAGCAATTACTAGCCAACCTTTTTCGGCGTACAGCTTGGTTAGGGCAAAACCAATTCCACGGCTAGCCCCCGTTATGAAAACTGTTGGCGCGTTTTCGTAACTTATTAGAGTTTCTTCAGCTTTGATTGAGGGCACTAGAAAAATCCCCATTAATGCAATGCAGGCGAACAAAAGGGTTTTAGCAGAGCCTGAAAACAACTTCATCGCGGATCTTATCCTCAATAACTTGCCGATTTTACCTCTAATCTGCCGCACGCGGACCAGGTTGCAGCACTTACTGATTCAGATAACCCAATCCGTAATGCCGCGCGGGCTAAGGGACGTTTTTCTGCGGGAATCTATTCATCCTTCTTAGCAGCAACTGCTTCAAGCTCAATGAGCACTGCTGGATCAAATAATCCTTTGACATAGACTAGTGTGCCTGCTTGCGGGCCTCCGGGGTTGTGCTTTCCACCGGCTTTGTAGATAGCACCAACGTCAGACGGGTTGACCAAATAGACATTAGTTTTTACCACGTCGCTCCAATCCATTCCTGCATCGCGCAAGGACTCACCTACCTTCCGATAGACAATGTCGGCCTGAGTTTCTGCATCGGCTGGTGTGTTACCGTTTTCATCCGTCGCGGTTTGGCCACTAATGAACAGTATACGCGAGCCGGCCGGAATCTCCATAGTGCGTCGAGTGTAGGTTGTTCCAGTCGGGTTGCGTGAGATATTTGTCGTGGAAGATTTTGTTTCCTGGGACATGGTTTTCTTTCCTAGTAGGCTTGAAAAAAAGAACGAAGTGATTGCGGCAGAAAATCCTAATAGTGTTCTGCGGTTATACATGGGTAAGCTCCCTTGCCAATTAGACTCAAATTCGTAGTATTTTAAATAAGCTTATAAGCACACTGTTCAACAGTGTATTTGTGAACAAGGTCAGGTGACTAGCAAGCCTTGATCCGCACGACAATAAAAAACTATACCACCACACCTTAGCATCTATAAGTAAAGTTGGCCAAGTATCGGGTCCAATTATTTGACTAGAGATCTTGTAGAAGAAGGCAGAGATTGTTTATGCGCCTGAGATAATTTGGCTGGGGCGCCAGGAATCGAACCTGGGATCACGGGATCAAAACCCGTTGCCTTACCGCTTGGCTACGCCCCAATGTGCAGGCGGCGGGCACATTAAGGAAAATAACTTGTCCCCGCAATGGGGTTGCTGCCTGCTTATCTAGGAAACTTAAAGTTGATTGATTGCATCTAGAATGACTTCTTCCGTGAGAAGGGCGGGCAAGATCTGTGGTGTTCCGGTCCCGGCAGGATATAAAACGTACAAGGGGACCCCCACACGACCGAAAGATTGCAGATGCGCAGCTATTGCTGGATTGCGGTTAGTCCAATCTGCTTTCAGCGTTGCGACGTTTCCAGCCTCTAGAGCATCTGCGACAGTTTTTGAGTTTAAGGCAATCCCTTCATTGACCATGCAGGTTATACACCAGGCGGCGGTAAAATTGACGAATACGGCTCTGCCTTGCGATCTCAATGAGTCAACACGAACCTGGGAAAACTCAGTCCACTGGATGGTGCTTTCGGAGTATGTACTTTCAGCTGGGGCAGGCTGGGAAAAGGCAAGGACTCGCATGAGGGCCAACGCTATAATCACAGACAAAACCGCCACAACGCGGTTGATTTTTCCGGCTTGGCTGTCGCGGAATTGTGCTTTGCCCCAGAGCCAGGCACCAAATGCTACGAAGATTGCGCCCGCAAAGGCAGCGGCACTTCCGTCAGGCCCGACTTGTTGAGACATTACCCATAAGAGCCAGGCCGTAGAGCCATATAGCGGAAATGCTAGAAACTGTTTAAACGTCTCAGTCCAGGCGCCGGCCTTTGGTAGGCGACTTGCTAACGTGGGTACAAAACACAAAAGTAGATAAGGTGCAGCTAATCCGAGGGCTAAGGCTTCAAAAACCGCAGCGGTTATAAACGCAGGCTGGGTCAAAGCAAAGCCGATAGAAACACCCATAAAGGGGGCGGTGCATGGTGTTGCGACGATTGCCGCTAACACACCCGTAAAAAAAGATTCTGTTCCACTATTGCGGTTTACTAATCCTGTGCCGACTCCAACAAGGTTACCTCCAATGGTGAACACGCCGGAGAGATTTAGGCCTAGGCTAAGAAAGACATATGCAAGAACAGTAACAAATACGGGAGATTGCAGTTGGAATCCCCAACCAATCTGTTCTCCTCCCTTCTGAATTAGCAAGAGCAAAGCAACCAGAATACCAAACGACGTCATTACACCAGCTGTGTAACTGAGGCCATGCAACTTAAGATCTCTACTTTCCCTTGCGTCCTGGTTTATGAATCCCAAAACTTTCATTGAAAGGATTGGTAGGACGCAGGGCATGAGGTTAAGAATTAGACCACCCAGGAACGCGAAGAAAATAGCTGTAATAAAACTCAAGTTCCCAATGCCACCAGATTCGATGTCAAACGTGAGGGGTGCGCCATCAATTATGTAGCCGGTGGCTTCCTTGTTCTTATTCTGAACAACTAGAAGGCCCGATATTCCCGTTCGGCCATTTCCGACCTCATCACCAGAGTCGATTGCCAGAACAACCTTGTTGTTAGAAATCGAAAATGACTGGTCAGCGGCGTGCTTGATAATACCGTAATCTGTCGGGAAATAACTTGCTGCAACAACACTTTGGCGTGTGGCATTATCTATCCCTGCCGTTAGAATTAATAAGTTATCGGATAAGCGAAACTGCACTGGCCAAGGTGCTTTCGTTGGCAAATTGGATCGAGTTTGGTTGAAGAGGTGTGCCCAACGGGAGCTAGACCCAGGCCCATCACTGTTTTCCCTCAATGTTATAGATAGAGTGGCTTCCTCAGGAATACATATCGTTTTGCAGACCAGCCAGCTTGCATTACCGGTAAGAGTGATCGGTGATGCAGTAGAGGCTCTTTTAGGTACCTTGATTTCTGTGAGGAGTAGGACTTCGTCTTCATAGCCGAAATTCATCAGAGATTCATAGGGAATACGTTTTGGTATTGGCCAATGAATCCTGCCGGCCTCGTACCCTGACGGTAATGTCCAACGAATGGAGGTTGCTAGGCCGGAATCTCCAGGATACTCCCAATAGGTGTGCCAGCCCTCTTCTAATTCCAAACGCAAACCAACCCAAAGTGAAGATCCCGGCTTTATCACTTCGTACTCGCTGAGAAGAGTAGCACGTACGTGGTCCGTTATCGCCGAATTAGCCCGAGCGGATAATGGCGTGACCAACCAAATGGTTGCGCAGGTCAAAACTAAGAGAACGATTCGAAGAGAAGATAACATGAACAAGAATCTAGCGGTCTCACGGGAGTTTACAACCCACAGTGTCATAGTTGCTATAACGTATTGTTATTTATATCTATAATATCAGTAAACTTTCCCCCAACTTGTGATGGCGCGGCGCTATTAGCCATGATCGTATTGGGAGATAGGAGTGCCAGGTGTCTATTAGTTTATAAAGCTGGCAGTGACCAGAATAATTTCTGGCAGAATTGAGGTATCTAGACCGAAAACGATAATGCTACCCTTGTTAATGGCCAACACCCTAAGTTATCCGAGTTATAACTTCCCGGTTAATAATCTACAGAAGAGACGTTCTTCTGACCCACCAAGTCGGGTATTTTGATTTTAGCATTTCTTCGGAAGCCCTTACGGCATCCTCCGATTGAAATAGTCCGAAGCAAGTAGCACCACTGCCGCACATTCGTGCCAGTAGGCAGTCGTTCATAGCACCCAGTGACCGCAGTACTAGCCGTATGGCGGGGGCAAACAAACAGGCAGCTGGGGTCAGATCATTGCGGGTTTGCCGCAACGCATTTGCCAGATCCACTACGTTAGCGGGCTTGTATAATTGATGTGCGTGCTTACTACTATTGTAGGGTGGCATGAGCCTTTCGTAGACATCCTTCGTTGCTATACTTACACCTGGATTAGCTAGAAGTAGCCATGCGTTGGGTAACGATGAGTTGCTGTGGATTACTTCACCAATTCCTCCCACTGACGCGCACTTTCCATGAAAACAGATTGGCATGTCAGCACCCAAAGAGACCAAGTCTTCAATGGATAAAACACGTTCTGGCGAGATGTCCCATAGCTGTCCAACACCGTGCAGGGCGGTCGCAGCGTCAGACGATCCACCGCCAAGGCCGGCAGCAACAGGAAGGTTCTTTTTCAGGAAAATTTCCCCTGTAGGTTTTACCCCCGCTTTGTTGGCGAACAATCTAACGGCACGTGTGACAAGGTTATTACCAATCGTTCCAAGTTGAGAAGCAAATGGTCCGCCAACTCGGAGGCGGAAATCTGCTAGGGGCTTAAAAGTAAGGGTGTCTGCTATGTTGGCAAACGATGTCAGACTATCAATCGTATGAAAGCCATCAGAACGTTGGCCGATAACATGTAGATATAGTGTTATTTTAGCTGGAGCTTGCAGAAGAAAGGCTGCAGACGGGTTCATGGATCAATTTTGCACCAAACCTTGGTCGAGTTTTGCTCGAATGGAAGCTCTCCGGACCTGGTCAGGGTCCATTGATAATGCTCGGCGCCACTGGAAGTGAGCTTCATTCCTCCTTCCAACCTTCCAATAAGCATCGCCAAGATGTTCATTTATGGTCGGGTCAGAAGGTTGAAGGTCTGTTGCCTTTTCGAGATAGGTCACGGCGTCTGGGTATTCTTTCATCAAGTACATAGCCCAACCGAGACTGTCGATGATAAACCCATCTTCGGGACGTTTGGTTACTGCTAATTCAATCATCTCCCGTGCCTTAGTTATGTTTTCACCTCTTGCTAGCCAGGAATAGCCAAGATAATTCAATACGATGGCTTCATCAGGTTTAAGTTCCAAGGCTTTTTTGAAATCCTTTTCAGCGCGGCGCCAATACTTTGCCTGTTCTAACGCGATTCCACGCGTATAATAAATAGCCCATTCAGACGGCTCGCGGTTCGGATATCGATCGAAGGCTTCATCATAGGCCGCGACAGCTTCCCTAAATCGGTCGTTACGGCGCAAAATGTCGCCGATTGAAATAAGAGGTTCGGGCCTGGTCAGATTCTGCTGAGCAACACTTCTAAGGACGTTTAAGGCGTCCTCAGTTCTATCGACGCGCTCAAGATTCTCAGCGATTAGCAATTGGGCGGACAGGTGACCCGGCGTGTCGCGAGCAATCTCGTTCAATATAATGTTTGACTCTTTGTAAAAATTGCGAGCTGTGAGGGTTGCTCCTATTACCCGTCGAGCTAGATTGAAATTCTTGTTGAGGTATAGGGCAAGTTGTGCGTAGACGATCGACACCTGTGCAGAAAAACCCCTGTTATTGTTCTGCAGTAGCAGTTGGCTAGCACTAAATAGAGCTTCTGCCATGCCTAACTGAGCGGTAACCTCTTTTGATCCAAATCCCGGATCCGCGAAACTGTTAAGGTAGTTAACTGACAAGGCACCTGGTGAAACAGAATTGCGATACCTCTGTATAAGCTCTTTGGCATTTTCAGCACTTCCAACGCGGTGCAATGCTGCAGTTATAACTCGCAGCTCTGCAATCGAATGATTAGGTTCCTCTGCTACTTTTACGTAGTGTTCTGCAGCCTTCACTTTTTCGTCGAAGTATTCCATGAGAAGCCCGGCGACAATATTAAATGTTGTTTGAGTAAGTTCTTGGTGCTGATAGGGCGCTATGGCTGCCAGCGCGGAATTACGGTCGTTGATGGCTGCGAAGGCCCAAGCTTTCAACATAGGCAAAGCAAATCCGTTGAGGCTGCGGGTGGACATCCGATCTATATATATTTTTGCTTTTTCGTAGTCGCCTTCTCGGTAATGACCAATTGCAATGATCAATGGTGCGATGGCAAGCCGAGAGCTATTCACGTAAGACTTTTTTGCGTGTGGGATTGCTATGTCAATCCTACCTATCTGGGCATTGAGAAAGTAGGCCTGACGCAATAGGCTTGAATTTTCGGGGTCATGTTGAAGAGCTTTCACAAAATAATTGGCTGCTTGGGTCAGAGAGGCGTCAGCTTCAGCATAACGGGCAGACAGGTAGGTTCCGGCGAGTCCTGAAGACCTGGTTTCCGGGTTGGTAATTTCAGTAGGTGCAGCCAAAGTGTTTGAAAAGGCTAATGCCGTAATTAAAGCCTGAGCTGCAAAGAAGTGTGTTTTTTTTGAATTCATCGCGCTCTCTAATCCTTGCTTACAGACATTACCATTGTCCAATGTTCAGAAATCAGTTTCACATGTTGGGATAGTTAGGTCCACCTCCACCCTGCGGTACAACCCACGTAATATTCTGGCTAGGATCCTTAATATCGCAGGTTTTGCAATGGACACAATTTTGTGCATTGATCTGAAAGTTCTTGGTGCCGTTGCCATCTTCAATGACCTCGTAGACTCCAGCAGGGCAATATCTCTGCGCAGGTTCTTCCCATTTCGGTAAGTTGATGTCGATTGGTACAGAAGCGGAGCCGAGTCTTAAGTGGACCGGCTGATTCTCTTCGTGATTAGTATTTGATAGAAAAACCGAACTCAACTTATCAAAAGAAATGATTCCATCGGGCTTAGGATAGGCTATCCGCTTCGCAGCGGACGCATCTAGCAATGTGGCGTGATCTGACTGCCCGTGCGAGAGCGTGAATGGCAGGCCTATCTTTAGATTGTTCATCCACATGTCTATTCCCCCTAAAAGCAAGCCGCCGAAAGTTCCAAACTTACTCCACAGGGGTTTGACGTTCCTAACTTTTCTGAGTTCTCGGTTAACAGAAGAGGAATTGTAGGTTTCTTGATAGTCGCTGAGCTCATCCTGCTGACGTCCATTCTTAAGTGCGACGAATGCAGATTCAGCAGCGAGCATACCTGTTTTTATGGCATTATGGCTGCCTTTGATGCGTGGCAAGTTGACGAATCCCGCTGCGCATCCGACCAATACCCCACCGGGAAAATATAACCTCGGTACTGACTGGTATCCGCCCTCAGTTATAGCACGTGCGCCATATGAAATACGGCGTCCTCCCTCCAGATAAGGGGAGATTGTTGCGTGATTTTTGAAACGTTGGAACTCGTCGAATGGTGAAAGATGAGGATTCTTGTAATTTAGGTGAATTACAAAGCCGATAGCTACCTGGTTGTTTTCCATATGATACATAAAAGAACCACCGCCAGTGTGCCTATCCAAAGGCCAACCCATCGTGTGAAGCACGAGGCCCGGTTTATGTAATTTAGGGTCAATGTCCCACAGCTCTTTCAGGCCAATGCCGAATTTTGGTACGTCAGAGTTCTTCTGGAGATCAAACTTGGCAATAAGTTCTTTAGCAAGGGACCCGTGAGCGCCTTCTGCAATAAAAGTATACTTACCTAGCAGTTCAATGCCGGGCTCATATTGCTCCGTGCGTTCGTTGTTGCGGCCGACCCCCATATCACCGGTAGCTACACCTCGCACCGATCCATCTTCTTTGTAAAGAATCTCGGCACCGGCAAAACCTGGAAAAATTTCAACACCCAACTCTTCGGCTTGTTGGGCAAGCCAACGACACACGTTGCCTAGACTGACAATATACATGCCATGGTTGCTCATCAGTGGTGGCATTAGTAAGTTAGGAATCCGAAACGCGCGCGATCTTGTTAGGTAGACAAATTGATCTTCACGGACTGGAGTATTAATAGGTGCCCCTTTGTCTTTCCAGTTAGGTATAAGTTCGTTTATTGATATGGGATCGATCACTGCACCGGAGACAATGTGGGCCCCGACCTCAGAACCCTTTTCCAAGATGCATACGCTGACGTTGCTTTCATGCTCTACTGCTAGTTGTTTTAGGCGTATTGCAGCGGCTAGGCCAGCTGGTCCAGCACCTATGATAACAACGTCAAAATCCATGGATTCGCGGTCCATCACTGACTCCGTGATAGGCTAAGTGGATAAAACCGAGATCACAATTTCTGGGTCTGTCTCGAATTGATTGGTAGAGAATGATATGAAAGACATATGACCGACAATATACATAAACGAAGTATAACACATGCTCAAATATTGGCATGGCATTTGGACATGGGGGTTGATGAAACGATCGGTGAGTCGCCGGTAAGACGGGACACAAATGACGGTGGCGTACTTTTGGATAGGGATCCCCTTATTTCATCCCCCGGGGCTGTGCTCCAGCCGGCAACTGCCGGTAGTTATGGTGGAGGCCGCCCATTACCGAAGAGTGGGGCTGCGCAGAAGGCAAGCCAAGATGCACTTGCAGCCAACACTTTAGAGGAGCTTAATAGCGCTATTAAGAATTACGAGGGGTGTACTCTAAAGGGTACGGCGTCTAGCACGGTGTTTGGAGATGGTAACCCAGAAGCTCGTCTCATGGTAATCGGCGAAGCACCGGGCGCCGATGAAGATCGTCAGGGCAGACCTTTTGTTGGCATATCCGGAAAACTAATGGACCGTATGATTGAGTCTATAGGCTTCAATCGGAATACTATCTACATAACGAATGTAGTGCCATGGCGCCCGCCGGGTAATCGCAAGCCAACGACGGAGGAGGTGAGTTTGTGCATGCCTTTTCTGGAACGTCATATAGAATTGATTGCCCCGGAAGTGTTGTTGCTGATTGGCGGATTGGCGGCGAATACGGTGCTTGCGATGCCCGAGGGAATAACGAAGTTAAGAGGAAAGTGGCACACATATTCCAGCGCAAACCTTGTCCATTCCATACCCACCCTGGCAACTTTTCATCCTGCGTACTTACTGCGGTCGTCGGATCAGAAACGCTTAGCCTGGCGGGATATGCTCGCAGTAAAATATAAGTTGGACGGAAGTGACCCTATATTAACTGATAGAAAATAAGACAATAAGCGGAAGACGCATGCCAGGAATTGATGAAAACCGACGTTTTGTACCGATTAATATAGCGGTTATGACCGTGACGGATACCCGCAACTTGGACACGGATACCTCAGGTAAGATCTTGTTAGAGAGGATTTCTAGGGCCGGACATAAGGTAGCTGATCGCGCAATTGTAAAGGATGACGTTCCGACAATTGTTGAAAGACTAAAGGAATGGATTAACGTACCCGAGGTGGACGTTATTATTACCAACGGTGGTACTGGCCTGACCGGCCGTGACGTAACCCCCGAGGCATTCGCTCAGGTGTGCCAGAAAGAAATCCCCGGCTTTGGCGAGCTTTTCCGATGGATTAGTTATAGGTCTATAGGTTCATCCACTATTCAATCCCGTGCCACCGCTGGGGTTGCTAAGGGAAAATATTTGTTTGCTTTGCCTGGATCAACAGGTGCTGTGAAAGATGGATGGGACCATATCCTTGTGAATCAACTCGACGCTCGTAACAGCCCTTGCAATTTTGTCGAATTAATGCCGCGTCTTAAAGAGACGTAGTGTGAGCCCTGAACGCACATCCGTCGTCCACGTCAGAAAGAGTGTCGACTAACGCGAGCTGACGGTGACTGAAGTTTGCTAGCGTGTCTGCTAACGCTTGATCAGTTGACCACTGGACTTTATGAAATGGCCGCCAGAAATTTCTGCGCCCGGAGAACCCAGCTAACCAGTAGCCGCCGTCCTGGGCTGGCCCGAAAACTGCATCGCGGTTTCTTAGCGCAGAAAATGCTTTGCGGATTATAGATGGCGTCACGCCTGGGATATCACTCCCTATTACGATTACGGGCACACCGCGAGGAAATCCGCTTAGACCTCGCAACATTCGCCTACCTAAGTCACCTTGACCCTGAGCATGCGGCTGTCCCCTAATAGGCCAATTTCGCGATGCCCGTGCGGCCCTCTGCGGTGATACAAGCATTTGCACCTTCCATTGAGGATGACGTGTTAGCTTCGTTGAAACCTGCTTGAGGGTGTTGCGGTGAAAACGCCAGGCGGCTGTATAGCCGATGTCGCTAGCAAGACGCCGTTTTGCTGCCCCTATTTGCGGTGCACGGGTCATAATGAGAAGAATAGGCTTCAACCGTACACCTTGGCGATCTTTTCTGGTGCCATACCGCTGACCCAGAGAATAAGGCATAATAGGTTGCGCAATGGGCGTATAGCCCAACCATCGCGGCGGTAACGGGCCGATGAGGTGATTGCTCGGGCGCCAAATGTGTGTAGGCCATAAAATCGCAGCCGCCACACCATATCCACATCTTCCATTATAGGGATAAGCTTGTAACCACCGACCTGCTCATAGAAGTCTCTATGAATAAGTAATCCCTGGTCTCCGTAAGGCAGACTTAAGTGGCGGCAGCGCCATGCTACAACCCACTCAATGCAGCGTGCGGCGATACAGGCGTCGTCTAGAGCAAAAGAAAACACAGCAGCCTTTCTAATGTTTTCCGGCGTTTCTAGAAATGTTTGCAGCTCGGTCGCCCAGCCCACCTCCAAAACAGTGTCGGCATGCAGGAAAAGAAGCCAATTTCCTTTCGCTGCTTCTGCACCTCCATGTAGCTGAATACCCCGTCCTGGTGGAGATGAATTAATGTAAGCGTCGTGCAGGTGAGCAATGGCTAGTGTATTATCGCACGAGCCCCCGTCTACAACTACAACTTCATATGATAAAGTTAATTCCGTCAAAGAGGTAAGGCAGGCGTCAAGGTGCTCAGCAGCATGGAGTGTGGGTATGACGACGGATAATGCAGGGGGATCCATTTCTAGCATGGCGCTATGCTATCGTAGAGGCCATGCTGAGCAACATGATTTCTGCGTGTAAGGCCAGAATCCGTGCCTGATTTTAGTTTTGAAAACGAAATGTCCGGCACAGTAGCTGGGGTTGATGAAGTTGGCAGAGGCCCTCTTGCTGGTCCTGTCTTGGCCGCAGCGGTAACCATTGATCAAAAGAAATTTCCCAGTTCACTAATACCTCTCATTGATGATTCAAAGAAGCTATCTTCGAAAAAAAGAGAAGTTCTTAACGACACCCTGTGGAATACGCGTGGCATCAGCATCGGCGTTGGTCGCGCTGAGGTGCATGAAATTGATAACTGTAATATTCTTAACGCCACACACCTTGCTATGGCTCGTGCTGTCGATGCCTTACCTTTTCAAATTACGCTGGCATTAGTGGATGGTAATCGCGCCCCACCGCTGCCATGCGATGTAAGAACAGTCGTCAAAGGCGATTCCATAAGTGTGTCCATCGCTGCAGCCTCTATTGTTGCAAAAGTAAAGCGAGATAGACTTATGATCAGACTAGCAATGGAATTTCCTGGTTACGGTTGGGAGACAAACATGGGGTACGGAACGGAGAAACATTTGGCCGCTTTAGAGCAGTTGGGTCCGACAGTCCACCATCGAAGATCATTCGCGCCCGTGAAAATTGCCCTAAAGTCGAATGCGTTGTGACCAAGTCTATATTTCTGAACTAGATCTATGAACAACCTATAGTGTCTTCCGAAGTCTTGGACTCAATATATTGTGCTGCTAAAACTTTCATCAATGAGCTTATCCACAGCCTGTTAATCCTTCTCTAAGATATTGATCATAAAAGACTTCCGACAAAGACCGCCGAATTAGCCGAATATCACAATAACCGGTGTCGGCGGTTATGATACGCACCAAGTTTTAGGGACGCACACCGTGGGGCACGACAAGCTCAAGAGTAATGTCATCATTGAAGGTGACTGTATTAGGGAAATGAACCGTCTTCCTGAAGGCAGTGTGGATCTCGTGTTTGCCGATCCGCCATACAATCTTCAACTGGGAGGTGAATTACACCGGCCCGATAATTCTCTTGTGGATGGTGTATCTGAAGACTGGGACCGTTTTGATGGTTTTACAGCCTATGACGATTTTTCCACCGCTTGGCTTAGCGCTGCGCGTAGAGTGCTTAAGGACAGCGGGTCTTTGTGGGTAATAGGTTCTTACCACAATATTTTTCGTGTTGGCACTGTGATTCAGAATTTGGGCTATTGGATCCTTAATGACGTTATGTGGCGTAAGACTAATCCCATGCCTAACTTTCGCGGCACTAGGTTTACCAACGCCCATGAAACTTTGATTTGGTGTGCCAAGGGTAAGGATGCCAGGTATACCTTCAACTACGACGCCATGAAGAATTTGAACGATGGCTTACAGATGCGCTCTGACTGGTCGTTACCGCTCTGCACTGGCCAAGAGAGATTGAAAAACGAAGAAGGTGTCAAGATCCATCCCACTCAGAAACCTACAGCCTTGTTATACCGAGTGCTTATGGCGGCTACTAATCCGGGAGAGGTGGTGCTGGATCCATTTTTTGGCACTGGAACTACGGGTGCCGCGGCTAAGGCGTTGGGCCGAAAATTTATAGGTATAGATAGCAACAAAGGCTACATAGCAGCAGCTCGGAAGCGCCTTGCTAGGGTCAAGGCTGTTAAAGAGCATAACCTCTTGGTAACGCCTTCTAAACGCAGTGAGCCTCGTATACCGTTCGGATCTGTTGTAGAGCGCGGTCTGCTGAGTCCGGGTGCTGTTCTAACTGATGCTAACGGCCGCTACAGTGCCAAGGTGCGTGCGGACGGTACAGTTATTTCGGATCAACACAGAGGATCTATACATCAAGTCGGCGCGGCAGTGCAGGGCGCCCCTGCTTGCAACGGTTGGACGTTCTGGCATATTAGAATGGGTCGATCACTGATGGCAATCGATGTGTTGCGGCAGAAAGTTCGCGCAGAACTTGCTGAAGCAGTTCAATAAAACCCAATTATCCAATTCACTAGGCTTACCAGCCAGTTCCGTCCCAAGGGCCCGTGGACTTTGATCGCACTGGTAGGCCCGCCATGACAGGGCCTTGGGTTTCCGGATCATAGTTAACAGCATCGGCCTTGACGGTGACGCTGGCATTTATTGAAGCCCAGTTGATTAACTGACCGTCGACTCGTATGAGCAATATGGTGCCCTTTTCCTCGCCAGCGATGAAGTGTCCGTGCTTTACCATTGCTGGTCGGAAAAAATAGGTCCCAGGCAATAGTTGGCCAAAGTTGTAATCCATCTTACCGTCGACGGTATAAGCTTCTTCGAACACGGGATGATGCATGAGCTGGTGTTCATTCCACCCCGGTGGTGCCCAGCACAGAAATGTACCAAATCCCTTTTTTGGATCTTTTTCTGGAGCTGGGTCGCGGAAAAGCCATTTATGGCGAAGGTCAGCTTGCTTCATCCCTTTCTGATCTCCATGCCAATTTTCTTTAGCTTTCTCAGTCCATTCCATTTCTGCCGTCTCGACAATAGTAAGTTCTCCCGCTTGATCAGAAGTGGTATTTCCTCCGCGACGCACAAAGCTATTCCTATTCTTTCCGGACACGGAAAAACCCCAATCACCGTATTCCCGGAATAACAATATCTCGGTGCCTTCTTTTACGGAAAGCTCAGGTATTTGAAGGCCCGCAGGAGCACGGAAATAAGCTCCATCAGTCAAGGTGCGGTTTCCTAGCTTAGCTTTTCCATTGAGTATAAACCACTCCGTGTCAGCATGGTGATAGCCAGCAGGTCGGGTCCATCCAGATTCAAACCTCAATTTTGTAGAGGCTGCGCCGTTTTCCTCGTCGTAACACAAATTTCGCTGTACCACTTTACCGTCGCCACGGGGCAACTCTGCTAAGTGCCAGCACAGATCATTCTGTTGGATTAATTCGACATGGGGTCGCACGGCACATCCTTTCCAGGTTAGCTAGATAGAGATTAGCACTCTCACCATACCTCGGACAACATGGATGCTTAATCCATAGTTAGATGGTCACCAAGTGGCCATTTAGCTATTGAACAGTCGTGCGGCATTATTCTTCTTAATTTCCCTCGCGCCACCATGTCAGCATCAGACTGCCCAGTAGCAAGATCAGCGCAAAGCCGGTAGGAAGTAGTGGAAATTGCTTTATACCTGCCACCGTATATCCGTTATTTGACCTGAATCCGATCCAATTTCGGCCAAAGGTTGACCGCTCAGACTGAATTTTTCGGACTGCAGGAACGCCTTTTTCTGACAGCCGAATTATACTGCCTCCCGTCAGTTCCGTTATCGGAATCATACGGTCCGCGGTAGATATAAGATCATATGTTTCAAATGGGTTGGGGTTACCAAGAGCTGCAACGGCAGTGTGCTGCCCGTCCGCTATGCGGTACAGGCCTAGCTCTGTGACAGGCAGAGTTCCAAAAGCAACACCATTACCCTGTTCTTGAGGAGTGATATTTGTAACCTTACCGGAGGGAAATGTAACCTCTACCGGTCGGTCATTAGGTTCAAGACTTCTGCGGGTAATCGTCAGCGACGAATCTCGTGAGCTAGCCAATAGAGCCTCTTCTTCCAAATCGGGTTCCTTCATAAGCCAGTGAACCAATCTGCGCAGCATCTCGGCTTGCGGGCCACCACCTTCGAAACCTTTTCCCCAGAGCCACATGGTATCACTCAAGAGTAAAGCAACCCTGCCATTACCAACCCGGTCCAATAGGAGCAGTGGTTGCCCCCCATAGCCCGTCATCAGTTCATTACCTTTGTTCGCCGCGACATCGATCTGTCTGAGCCATCGGCCCCAAGATGGTTTTGTTTGGTTTGTATTACCTTTCATCAAATGCATTGTCACTGGGTGGCGCAGACCGATTGGGCTGATAACTGGTTGGAATGCCTCCTCGAAGACTTTCCCGGTCGGCGCTGCGGGCAGAATATTCTGTAATGGACTATCAAAAAGAGTAAAAGCATCAGCGTACTCAGAGCCTACCGAAAGTAGAACAGCGCCGCCATCGTGTACGTAGGAGGTAATGTTAAGCATGAATTGGTACGGAACGAGCCCACGACGGCTATAGCGGTCAAATATAACCACATCAAAGTCGTAAAGCTGTTCTTCAAACAATTCTCTAATAGGAAAGGATATTAGTGCCAATTCATTGAGGGGGGTTCCATCATCCTTGGACAAAGGACGAAGAATTGTAAAATGGATTAAATCCACATTGGGGTCGGATTTGAGGAGGTTTCGCCATGTCCGTTCACCAAGGTGCGGCTGACCAGAAATCAGCAGTACTCGCAACCGGTCACGTATGCCGCTTACTGTGATTGCGGCGCCATTGTTATGTTCCGATAGTTCGCCGCGACGAGCCGCCGCCTCTATTTCATATATGTTTGGCCCGCTGCGATCAATTGTGACCGCAATTTCACTAGATAGACCGGCGCGGAGGGTTAATTGCCTGCTGTCACCACCATTGCGTCGCAATGTTGCGGGCACCGGTGCGCCGCGGGGAACACCATTATCCTCTGCTCGCACAAGTACCGTCGTCTTGCTACCAACCAAACCATAGTCAGGAGCTTGTTCCAGCATTAACCGTCGGTCCTGTTCATTTTCTTCGCCTGTAAGTAGGACATGTATTGGCACGGATATGTTTTTTGCTCGATCGAGTGGTGGAATGTCGTGCACTAACCCATCTGTGATCATGACGATTCCTGCTAGGCGCTGTGGCGCAATATTAGCTGTTGATTGACTAAGTGCGTCAAATAGACGGGTTTCTTCTTCTACTGTGCCAGCTTCTTCATTGCTACCCACTGTTACAATACGCACTTCCAAATTACGCAGTTGTTTCAGTGAAGCACTCAACTTATTGACTGCTTGTTGGGTTTGCTGCTTTCTGTTGCCGACTGCCTGACTGTTGCTGCCGTCGGCAACGATGATGGCAATATCGTCAATTGGTTTGAGATTTTCTCTTACAACCTGTGGATTAGCGATTGTTATGAAAAGAAAAACCAAGGCGCCTAATCGAAATAAACTTCCATGAGCCCTTTGAGACAGACTATAGAACGCAGCTAGAAGAGCTAGGGAACCAATAACGGTCAGCACTAATGTTGGAACGACCGGTGAAAAAACTATACTTATCATTGTGTAAGTCTTTGCATAATAGCGGGAAGGTGCACCTGATCAGCCTTGTAATTCCCAGTTAGCGCATACATGACCAGATTAACGCCAAATCGATATGAGGCCTCCCTTTGGCGTTCCCCATCTGGCACCGCCGCAAAAATCGGCAAACCGGAAGTATCCCTTGCCCATGCTCCGGCCCAGTCATGGCTACCGATTACGACGGACGAAACGCCGTCATTATCGGAAACCTCCTGTTCAATCCAAACATTCTGTCCGACAAAGCGCCCAGGAAGTGTTGTCAAAAGATAAAAGCTTCGTCGGAGAACGTGATCCTCCGGTACTGTTATTAATGGGGGGATGTCCAAACCTGTTAGGATAGTGCGAAGAGCACTGGAGGCAGATCCTTGACTGCCGTTGTCAGCGCCTCCTGTGGGTTCGGGTGCATCTATAAGCATTGTACCACCATGGCTCAGGTAATCATTGATTTTAGCCATGGATTGTTGAGACGGCATAACTTGGCCTGGCGCTACACGCCAATATATCAAGGGGTATGGAAAAAGTGTGTCTCGGTCTAGGTCTACGGTGGATGGCGCTGCTAATTCCGCGGATGTGCGTGCCGCTAGCACTCGCGTCAAGGTCGTCAGACCGGCCTCGGTCACTCGATCTATCGAACTACGGCCAGTTTGTATATAGGCGAGGCGTGTATGAAGAATAGCCTGGACAGTCTTATCGTCAATAAAATCAATTCTGCTTTGCGCTTGTGCAAACGGCCCGATTGTTAGCAGACAGCTATATAGGAAGAATACGGCCGTGTAGTTTTTTATGGGCTGTATTGGGAGGGGAATCAGTCCTCGTATTGCCATACCGGCTGCAGTATCGATAACCAGGAGACAAAATGCGAGGAGCAATAGCCAAGGCCCTAAATTGCGCTCATGCTGAAGCTCAGAAAAACTGACGTACCTAGCTCCACTGGGCAAGTTCTCGAGGGGACGTAGTGGCAACAAGGATGGTGAAAGGTTGAGGGCTCGCCTATTTTCTTGGCTTCCGTAGTATCCTGGAGGGTAGCTCGGTCCTATTTCGATCGTGTCAAAATCCACTGCTAGTATAGATAACGCGGTTGGACTGGGACGACCGAGGGAACCAAAGCCATTCATAAGGGCCATGGGTATTAAGTTGTTGTCCCCTCTTGAATCTATCTGATCTACCCCTTCACTTAGATTAACAATCCGCCGAAGCATATCCACAAAGAGACCTGCAAGAGGAAGGTTGGACCAATCTGGTGTTGGGGTGACGTGAAACAGTATGATCCAACCATCACCGCGTCGTTCTCCCGTAACAAGTGGGGTCCCGTCGTCCAAACGCGCCCAAGTACGCGCGGTCAAGCTTGGGCCCGGTTCTGCAAGAACCTGGGTTGAGACAAGTTCATCACCAGAAATAGATAGATTACGGAACGGGCTGTCTTCTGAGAAGGGTGCTATGGTTGCCGGCTTGGACCACGACATGGTGCCACCAAAAGTGCGACCATTACCACGAAGACGAACAGGAAGGAGTGAATCTTCAGTGCCTTCTAACTTGACACCAGCGAATCTTACTAAGATGCCTCCAGATTCAACCCAGGGCGCAAGTAAATCCAATTCTTGTTCCGGCACGCGGCTATCGTTGACCAAAAATAGTACAGCGAGTTCACGCCGAAGTAATGACGCGGTTGTGCCTAAACGGACTTCAGCGAATGGCTCTAAAGCTCTCCGAACATAATATGTTTTATCAAGAAACGGTGCACTTATCTGATCAAGATTGCCACTAGCTATTCCGATAGGTCGCCTTTTCCATCTGTTGTCTAAGAGGTAGGTCGATGATGCGCTGGCATATGCTTCTACATCAACCTGAACTATGTGATTAGCCAACTCATTGGGAACCTCGATCAATACGGTTGCTTGGTCTTGTCCCATTCCAAGGTCAAAGTTTTTACGGGCAAGTACATGACCTTCCTTGTCTAGGGCACGAACGGTGTGGTTAACCGAAACGTTGCCAGCTACCTTTGGTCTCAGTACGGTTACTTCGAGTGAGTTGACGTTGTTGGTTGTTCTTGCGGGTGGCTTTACCACGAGAGGGCCAATGCCGATGGGTGAGCCAATGATTGTAAGCGTGCCAAATCTTTGCAGGGTAGTCATGAATTGGGGAGTTAGGTTGTCAGCAAGTCCATTAGAGATCCAAACACAATCAGCGGGTCGTTGAACCGTCATTGCAGATAGCATTGTCAAGGTGACGCTGCGATCTGCTGCCCATGGTTTTGGATCTAAACTAGCAACGACAGCGTGAGCTTCCCCTGCTGTCATATACTTTGGTTCAGCAAACGTACCGGTTTTGGGACTCTTTGCTGTTAAAGCAAGAATCACAGATCTTTGATGAAGCTCAGCTTCTTCTAGAATTAGAAGTGCCGCCTTTTGCCGTAAATTCCAATCGTTTGCAGCTGCCCAATCGTCATCAATAACCATAACTAAGGGGCCTTTGTTCGTGACAGGGCTGGCCTGCCAAACTGGTTGTGCCAGCGCACCAATGATTAGTGCTACAATGATTAGACGTAGCATGAGCAGCCAAAGCGGCGTTTGAGCGGCAATTTTATCCTTGGTTCTTAGATCGAACAGAAATCTTACTGGCGGAAATCTCATGTTCTTTATTGCGGGCGGGGTAATGCGCAGCAAGAGCCAAATGAGAGGCATGGTTACTATTGCCGATAACACCCAGGGAGCCGCAAAGCTTAGAGGTCCCACGCTCAGCATATCTTGATTAAGTCAGTTGTGGTGATCATATGGTTTTTCCGGAAAGTACATTGTGCAGCGCCATTAAAGCCATTTGAGGCGGTTGGTCAGTGCGGTGCATAATGTAAGTCCAACCTACGTCGCGTACGATAGCCTCGATAGTTGTGCGGTGGTTGAGTAAACGTCTTTGATATTGGTTTCGAATATCTTCTGTGCGCTGGATTACTGTAGATCCTTCATTTTCTAGGCCGCTAAAACGGATACGGCCACTAAATGGGAGTGTTTCTTCCGCTGGATCAAGAATTTGAATTAAGTGGCCGCTCGCGCGACTGGTAGCCATATTTCTAACAATAGTTTCAATCTCTATGGGGGAGGCCAAGAAGTCGCTGAACAATACGGCTGAGACATGGTGCGGTAGTGGTACATTTAGTTCCGGCAGAGATTTTTCCCCAGGACCGCAAAGCGAACGTGTTAAGCAGTAGGTCATGTGTTCCAGCGCCAGCCGGCCTGTTGATGCGACAGAAGCGACACCCTGCTTGCTGCTAGCAGAGTCATGGAAGTAGATTTTTTCACCCCCTCTGATCAACAATGATGCCAGGGCTAGTGCTAGGAGTGCTGCTCGTTCAGCCTTGCTCTCTGAGTTTCTCTTAGAACGGTATTGCATAGACGGCGACATGTCACACCATATGGAGGCGGTCTGAGCGGCGTCCCATTCCCGTTCTCTCACATACACCTGATCTGTTTTAGCGGACTGGCGCCAATCAATGGTTTGCACCGCACTACCCGACACATAGTGACGAAACTGCCAAAATGCATCACCCGGTCCAGCCTTTCGGCGCCCATGTCTCCCGAGAGTAAGAGTGGCAGCTATTCTAATTGCCTTCATCAGCAGGGGGGATAATCCAGATGCGATACCTTGAGCATGCTGCAAGAACGCCGTTGCACTGGAGGCATGTTTCGATTTAGCAGTAGTTGCAGTGTTTTGATCCAGAATCGATTTCATAGACTAAGCTGCATCCGCAAGTTCACACAATTTGACAATAACGTCTTTCAACGATCTACCATCTACCCGAGCTGAAAAACTAAGAGCCATACGATGCTGCAGAATGGGCTGCGCGAGTGCCAATACATCGTCAATTGAGGGGGCGTATCGCCCTTGCAGCAAGGCTCGGGCGCGAACAGCAAGCATGAGCGCCTGACTGGCACGTGGGCCTGGTCCCCAGGCAATCCAATCTTTAACCTCCTTAATGGAAGTGCTTTCTGGCCGACCAGCACGGACAAGAGCAAGAATTGCGCGCACCACACTATCTCCGACGGGCATTTGTCGAACTAGCTTCTGCGCTGCAATGAGGTCATTCGCAGCCAATTTCTTTGTAGGTTCATTTTCTCCCGCACCAGTAGTAGCTATGATGATTTGTCGCTCGGCATTTTTGTCAGGATAGTGAATGTCAACTTGCATTAAGAAGCGATCCAGTTGTGCTTCAGGCAGTGGATAAGTTCCTTCCTGCTCAATTGGATTTTGAGTGGCCAATACATGAAACGGCGCGGGTAGTTCATGATAATGTCCGGCGATAGAGACTCGTTGCTCCTGCATAGCCTGTAGCAGAGCTGACTGAGTTCGGGGGCTAGCTCGGTTGATTTCATCAGCCATTAGAAGTTGACAAAACACGGGACCTTGGACAAACCGAAATGATCTTTTTCCACTCGTATCCTCTTCCAGGACTTCAGAGCCAAGAATATCAGCCGGCATGAGGTCGGGAGTGAATTGGACTCTTTTGTCGTCAAGGCCGAGGACCTGGCCTAAAGTCTGTACTAGACGTGTTTTAGCTAGTCCTGGAACACCGATAAGGAGAACGTGGCCCCCAGCTAGCAGCGTCACCAGGCTCTTTTCTACGACTAGGCTCTGTCCTAGAATGATAGCTTCCACTGCTGCTTTTGCTTTTTGTATCAAACTGCCGACACGTTCGATCTCTGTAGCTACCTGTTCAGGATCAAGGCCACTATGTTCTGATATGTCTTTCACAAAATAACTCCGTAAGGACCAATAGCGTATAATCGAGTATGAAGGGTTTGGGGCATTGTTGAGAAGTATTTTTTGCGTCTAAATTGAAGTCATGACATTGGAAAACGACATAAATTCCAGGATATCTAAGGTACCTTGTGGCGATTTTGATATCCGGATTGATCGCCAAGGAAAATGGTACTATCGAGGTTCGCTAATTGGACGAGCCCGCATGGTTAAATTATTTTCAAGTGCACTTAACCGTCGCACGGATGGCTCTTACTGGCTGACCACGCCGATTGAGGATGGCCGAATTGAGGTTGAGGATGTACCGTTTGTTGTTATCCATATGTGGTTACGAGGAGAAGATTACAATAGATCTATACATTTTCGCACCAACGTAGGTGATGAAGTGACGTTGAACAAATCCCACCCTCTCCGCATAAATCATAATCCGGTCACGGAGGAACCAGCACCCTATGTGCTAGTGAGAGGTGGAATGGAGGCTCGTCTCAACCGTTCAGTCTATTATCATTTAGTGGATTTGGGTCAAGAAGAGGATACCCCACAAGGCCATCTGTATGGTGTGTGGAGTTGTGGAAGCTTCTTTCCTCTTGGCTCAATCGCAGAAACATTGTGACGCCAGAGTTTATACGTACGCAGCTGGCTCGTCCAAGGAAAGCCAAGGATCGTGGGGATGTGGCTACAGCCATGCGTTTACTTAGGACAGTCGCCCTCCAACCGTTTGAAGAAGGTCTATATGGTCCCATACCCTCGAGTGGCATTCCGTACGGACAGGGGGCTGGTGCGCCAGGTAGGCAACTCCAAAGGACTTCTGCGGCGGTGCTCGTGCCTCTTGTTAATAATGAATCAGGATTCACCGTAGTTCTTACAGAACGAACGACAAAACTCAGTAAACACGCGGGCCAAGTGGCTTTTCCCGGAGGAAAGCATGAAGAATGTGACATTGATGCAACTGCTTGCGCGCTTAGGGAGGCGGAGGAAGAAATAGGTTTACCTAGCAACAAAGTTGATGTAGCGGGTCAACTTGATTTTTACCTGACCATCACAGGGTTCCAAGTTGCGCCAATTGTTGGAATAGTTGAACCACCATTCACACCAGCACCGGATCCAGAAGAAGTAGCTGAAGTATTTGAGGTACCATTATCCTTTTTTCTAGAGCCCACCAACCACCAGCGTGTTCGTCGGACAGTGGAGGGATTAGATCGAGCGTACTTCGCCATGCCTTACAATGGGCATTACATTTGGGGAGCTACGGCGGGCATATTATTGAACCTTTATGAGGTTTTGACCGATTAATGTTAAGGACCCTTATTACATACGCAATTCCATTTCTATTGCCTCTCATGGCTTACTTGGTCTGGGTATGGTACCGCATCCGATACTCAAAGAAGTATGGTGGCAAGGCACCAGTGCTCGAACAAGGACCGTGGCCATTGTTATTGCTTCTTGGCACAATCTTGGTGCTCGGCGTTTTGGGCACGACTGCAATAATGCGTGGTAGTCCAGCGGGAACATCGTACACGCCACCAAAGCTCGAGAATGGCAGCATCATGCCAGGAAGACTTGAGGACTGAGTGATGGATAGGCTGGCGGCCCAGCACTGGATACAAGACAATAATGTCAAAAAATTGTTGAGTGCATTGGGATACCCCGATGTAGATGTCCGGTTTGTTGGTGGTTGTGTTCGGAACTCTGTTCTCGGCAGGCCTGTGGATGAGATTGATCTGGCAACGCCTGACAAGCCAGAAACAGTGATGGGCCGTCTTACCAAGAAGGGAATAAGTGTAATTCCGACAGGGATCCATCACGGTACTATTACGGCAATAGTGGGTGAATGCACGTATGAGGTGACTACCCTCCGCTGCGACCTATCAGGTGATGGACGGCATGCCGTTGTGGAATACACCGACAAATGGTCCGATGACGCGTCGCGCCGCGATTTTACATTCAATGCCATGTCCCTAAAGCCGGATGGCACGCTTTTTGATCCGTATTGTGGTGTTTCTGATGCCAAGTCAGGTCATGTCAGGTTTGTGAGAGATCCTGCACTTCGTATAAGTGAAGATTATCTCCGAATTCTTCGGTTCTTTAGGTTTCAGGCTCACTATGGCAGGACTCATCCCGACCCCATCGTTTTGTCTGTTTGTCGAAATCAGCAAGAAGGATTGGATCGACTATCACCTGAGCGTATTAGTAAGGAATTATCTAAACTACTTTCAGCACCAAATCCTGCAGCAACAGTGCAGGTTATGGCAAAGACGGGCTTGTGGCAGCGGATTCTTCCGGACGCTAACGATATCGGTGCGCTTGCTATGCTTTGCGATCTCGAAAAAGAGCATTTTCAAGATTCTTTCGCCATTAGTTGGTTGCGACGTCTTGCTGTTCTATTGCCTATCGATAAGAACCATGCTGGTGTTGTGGCAAGGAAACTACGCTTATCAAATAACGATAGGAAGTTTATCGAAAAGACAATAACAACAGCAAAAGCGATAGAATCTGTTGAGACTGACGCTGATCGAGCTAGGCTCCTATACGAGGCTGGCATTGTTTATGTCAGGGATGCTTCGCTCTTGGTATGGTCAAAAAATAGGACTCCTAAATCTAGGGCACAGGAAAAAATGGTTGAGTCTTCTGTGGCATTACTCAAAGAAGCGCATGACTGGCAGACAAAAACTTTCCCGCTAACAGGCAGGGACATTCTAGCATCCGGTGTACCCGCGGGGCCTGCAGTAGGGTTATTGCTATCGAAGTTGAAAGAAAGGTGGTTTTTGAGCAATTTTAGTCTGTCGAGAGGGGAGTTACTAACAGAGTTAGATCAAGTAATTGACGACCATAGTTCAGAGTCGCAAGCCGTACAAAAATCTTAGCCTGTTTGACGAGTACAATTTACACGGTACATAAAGAAGTTCGGCCCTGAAAGATCAGGGCCGAGGGGAGTAAGTTTCTGGAGGGGATCCAGACTGGAGACAAGGAACCTAACAAGGTCAACCTTACCGTAGTATGTCGCAAACATGACATTACTGTCATGTTCTGATGGTACGAAACGGGAGCCCAGACGGTCACATGTCTGGAGTTATTTTGGAAAGGCGTCCGTTTGTCTGAGTGCCTCTGAAAGAACAATGGCTGCTGCCGTTACGACATTGAGAGATCTCATACCCGGACCTATTGGTATCTTAATCCGTGACTCCACTGCAGCATGTACCTCTTCGGGCACTCCGGCTGTTTCCCGACCTAGAAGCAAGATGTCATTTTTCGTGAAACATTCATCAATATAAGAACGTTCTGCATGCGTTGTAAGCAATACAAGCCTGGATTTTTCGGAGCACGAGCCGATATAGGATAAGAATGCGTTCCAGGACACGTGCTGGATGGGCGGAGTTGATGCGACGTAATCCAAGCCCGCACGCCTTAGACGCGAGTCGTCCATTACAAAACCGCAGGGCTCAATAATATGGACAGGAGTTCCAAAACAGGCGCTCAATCTGAGCATAGCACCAGTATTTTGTGGAATGTCAGGTTGGTATAGTGCTATGCGCATAGTTTAGGATCTCTAGATTTGGTTACACGAAATGGACCTTCTAAAGCATAGGGCCTTTTCACCGTTCATATTTTATTCTATACCCCACGGCATCGTTTTTCCCCATGGATTTAGAGCTTTCGGATGCGGTCTACTTCATAGTTTTTTTTGCGTGGATTTTGAGTGTCTGGATACTTTCCCGACTTACAGAGGTTAGAGTGAGTGATAAAATGGGCAGAGATTCATTGATTTGGTGGGTCAACGCTATGGCATACCTAGGGTTAGGTGAATTTGAGCAGCAGATAGGATGATGGGGGTTTAGCTATGGTGGATGCGATAAATCTACAGACGACGGGAAATGACAGCGAGCCGCGCCGTGATTTTCTATTGCATTCCACTGTCGCTTTAGGGGCCGCAGGTACGGCCTTCGCGGTTTGGCCGCTGATCAATAGTATGAATCCGGCTGCTGACACGTTGGCGTTGTCCAGCACAGAATTAAGCCTTGAATGGCTGGAGGAAGGTCAGGCAATTACAGTGACTTGGCGCGGTAAGCCGGTTTTTGTCCGCTATCGCACCCCGGAAGAGATTAAAGGGGCGCGAGATGTAGTTCTCGATGATCTCCCAGACCCGCAGTCTGACGAAGAGCGTGTTCAGGATTCTAGATACCTAATAGTGGTCGGAGTATGTACTCACTTGGGTTGCATTCCGTTGGGGCAGAAGCCTATAGATCAGCGGGGCGAGTTTGGTGGGTATTTCTGTCCTTGCCACGGTTCTCACTACGATACCTCAGCTAGAATACGTAAGGGACCGGCTCCAGAAAATCTTGCAGTCCCAGATTATGTTTTTCTGGACGACACTCGAGTCCGCATAGGTTAGGGAAATTTTTCATGGATAGAAAAAAAGGTGTTGGTCGTCGCGCTTTTGAGTGGTTTGACGCGCAGCTCCCCATTGTGACGTGGCTTGATCACGTTGTTGGAACCAAATACGTAGCACCACGCAATCTGAATTATTTTTGGAATTTTGGTGCACTGGCAGGGATTATGCTGGTGATCCTGATTGCCACTGGGATTTTCTTAGCCATGGCGTATACGCCCCACGTGGATCATGCTTTTGATAGTGTTGAGAGAATCATGCGGGATGTGAATAGCGGTTGGTTGCTGCGCTACATACATGCTAACGGCGCAAGCTTTTTCTTTATTGCTATTTATATACATATTTTCCGCGGCCTCTATTACGGATCATACAAGGCTCCCCGCGAAGTGTTGTGGTGGTTAGGTATTATCCTCCTCATTTGTATGATGGCAGCGGCTTTCACGGGATATGTGCTGCCGTGGGGACAGATGAGTTTTTGGGCGGCAACAGTTATTACGAACCTTTTCACCGCGATTCCGGTGATTGGTGACTCCATTACGTCGTGGTTATGGGGCGGGTTTTCTGTGGATAACCCCACCTTGAACCGGTTCTTTGCTTTACATTTCTTATTCCCCTTCGCAATTGTCGGTGTGGTAGTTCTCCATATCTGGGCTTTACATATTCCCGGATCAAATAATCCTCTTGGTATTGATGCATCTGGTCCCAATGACAAAGTCCCATTTCACCCGTACTACACCGTCAAGGATGTATTTGGTCTAGGCGTATTTCTGTTAATATTTTTTGCGATTGTATTTTGGGCACCTAATTTCCTGGGTCATCCTGACAACTACATACAGGCTGACCCGTTGGTAACTCCATCCCACATTGTGCCCGAATGGTACTTCCTGATGCTTTACGCCATATTGCGGGCGATCCCAGACAAGTTACTAGGTGTTATCGCCATGTTTGGAGCTGTTTTTGTTCTATTTATTCTCCCGTGGCTGGATACATCTCGCATCAGAAGTGGAACTTTTCGGCCCGTATTCAAAATATTTTTCTGGATTTTGGTAGCAGACTGTATCCTCCTTACCTATTGCGGTGCTGCTTTGCCAGAAGGGATGCCTCTATTATTAAGCCGGATCGGAACCTTCTGGTATTTCTTCCATTTTCTGTTCATCCTGCCGGTAATTGGATGGATCGAAGTTCCCAAACCTGTACCTGACAGCATTTCTGCTTCGGTAACGTCAAAGCACGCGGATTAGAGCAATGCGAAAGATTATTTTGGCCGCTACTGCGGTTGCCAGTTTCACATTAACTTCGCTCGACGGACTTGTTGCGGCTGATGAGATTGCTCTTGTTCCTCAAGATTGGACATTTGATGGTTTTACAGGGGGTTTCGACCGCCAGCAACTCCAACGCGGTTTTCAAGTTTATCTTGAGGTATGTTCAGCGTGTCACTCGCTCAAGTACATTGCTTTTAGAAACTTGGAAGACCTAGGTTATTCTGAAGCCCAGATTAAAGCTCTTGCAGCTGAATATGAACTTGAGGACGGTCCCGACGAAGAAGGCGACATGTTCTACCGCCCGGCCATGCCGTCCGATTATTTTCCACGACCCTATCCTAATGATAACTTCGCGCGAGCGTCTAATAACGGCTCTTTGCCCCCAGACTTGTCCCTAATAACTAAGGCTCGGGTTGGCGGTCCAGACTATTTATATAACTTGTTGATTTCTTATGAGGAACCGCCATCGGATGTCGAGATTATGTTCGGTATGGAATACAATAGCGTTTTTAGTGGAGGGCAAATTGCTATGCCTCAGCAGTTGTTCGAAGATCTTATTGAATATGCTGATGGTACACCGGCAACTGTTGATCAAATGGCGCGGGACGTGACGGCGTTTTTGCATTGGGCAGCAGAGCCTAAATTGGAAGTTCGTAAGACCACAGGTATCCGAGTAGTTTTGTTTACACTAGTTTTTACTATTCTCGCCTATTTCCTCAAGGAACGTATCTGGTCGCGTTTGGATAACCCGCGGGATTAAACTCAATCAATTTGTAAACGAGTGTGGCGTGCATAATCATTCACTCCACCACCCGATGCATCATAGCTTCAGCTCTATACGTTAAATAGGAAGTGCATCACATCGCCATCATTGATCACGTAGTCTCGGCCTTCTTGGCGCATTTTGCCCGAATCCTTGGCACCCTGTTCGCCATCGCAGCTAACATAGTCCGTGTACGAAATTGTTTCGGCGCGTATGAAGCCACGTTCGAAATCTGTGTGGATGCGTCCAGCAGCTGTGATTGCGCTAGTCCCTTTATGTACAGTCCAAGCACGGGCTTCTTTGGGGCCGGCTGTAAAAAAAGTAATAAGATTTAGCAGTCTATAACCCGCACGTATCACTTTGGTAAGACCATTTTCCGTTTGACCTAAGCTGTCAAGAAAATCTGTGCGTTCTGCCACATTCTCTATTTGTGTTACCTCTGCTTCTATTGCCGCCGAAATGTTGATCGATACGGTTCCCAATTTCTCAGCATACTTGCGAATGGAATCTACTGCTTCATTTTCCGTATCCGAATAGTTCTCATTCATGTTGCAGACGTATAGGACTGGTTTAGCTGTCAATAGCTGTAGATTTTGAAAATATCTTGCACTTAATGAATCTGCAGGCTTAATTGATCTTGCGGGTTGTCCATCCCTTAGGGCATCCAATATAGGATTTATCAGAGATAGCTGTGCTAAGGCTTCTTCATCGCCAATCCGTGCTTTCTTAGATATGGGTTCTACGCGCCGCTCTAAGCTTTCTAAGTCGGCAAGCATTAGCTCTGTTTCAACCGTCTCGGCATCCCGGAGCGGGTCAACAGTGGTGTTGACGTGTGTTACGTTCCTATCTTCGAAGCACCGCAGAACGTGAATGATTGCGTCTACAGCCCGAATGTGTTCAAGAAATTGATTTCCCAGACCCTCTCCTTTGCTGGCTCCTCTAACAAGCCCAGCTATATCTACAAACTCTAAATTAGTAGGAGTGGTTACTGCGGAATTTGCTATTTGGGCAACTTGAGCAAGCCTTGGGTCGGGAACTGCCACCCGGCTTGTGTTAGGCTCTATGGTGCAGAAAGGAAAATTTTCTGCTGCTGCTAATGTTGATGCTGTCAATGCGTTGAATAAGGTGGACTTGCCTACATTGGGTAGTCCGACGATTCCACAGTTAAACCCCATGGTTAAGAGTTCGCCGCCGTGTCCGAACTGTCAGTTGATCTCGCGCTCTTAACCACTGTTTTGGGAGGTCTGGTTTTTCTCGCTATTTCTGTCATGAAGCGGCTTTCGTCTCCGTGCACCAGAAAAGGGATGGCTTCGGCCGCGATCTTTACTAAGGGCGCTAGCCAATCTTGGTCGACTTTCGAGAAGTTCTGAAGCACATATCCTGAGACGCGATCCTTGTCCCCAGGATGACCAATTCCAAAACGGATCCGCCAATAGCTGTCGCTGATATGTTGCTCAACACTCCTTAGTCCATTATGTCCCGCATTTCCGCCACCTTGTTT